>Ga0247725_1000121_pt1 | contig 99789 bp, 102 predicted proteins | sample OKSTACKMCFT3sol_FD_183021 | JGI IMG/M metagenome (GOLD analysis project Ga0247725, IMG submission 183021) | Subsurface sediment microbial communities from gas well in Oklahoma, United States - OK STACK MC-FT3-sol | ecosystem: Environmental > Terrestrial > Deep subsurface > Rock core/Sediment...
CTAGCGCATCTGCGAGATCCTGGGTGTCCGCAAACAACTTGCTCACTTTGGGTTTCCTATAGCAGCGAACTCGGGACAGCCAATCATTGCCCGCGAGAAATCAAGCCCATCATCGATGGTACCGTCGCGTGCCACCATCCCGGCTCCATCAATTTCCGTAGGGGAGTTATTTTGTGATGGTGCGACGAACCGTCTAGCAATTCCCAGAACCCAGCAGAGTTGGTCGCTATAGGCTTGATGACCGAGATGCAGTGATACCGATGGCTATCTAAATCGAAGTCTCAGGTACAACTGAGTAACGATAGGGTTAGGTAGTCGAGGTTGTTGTTCAGGGGAATGATATTTATGAATCCAGAAGCAACATCAACATGATGACGGCCACAAGCTTTCGGCCTTAATTTCCCTGGAGATCTACATCGAAGATTCAGGTACAACGGCTTCGAAGAGGTCACCGCTCTCCAACACGACATCGGTGATTTCCTCGCCTGACAGATCAAAGGGGGCAGATTCCTCACCTTGATCATCAGAAAGGTACTCTTCCATCGCCTCTTTCACGCGGGCGGCATCACCGATCTGGAGCCCGAACACCATCCAGTCGTGATCTTCATTGCGCTCGACGCCCCAGCCTGGCTTGATGTATCCCTTTTCTTCAAGGGCAGTGCAGGTCTTGATGAACGCAGATTTGAACTTCCGCTCCATCTTCGAGTAGTCGCTGCCGTAGCCAACCAGCAAGAAGTAGTAGTGCAGGCGCATCCGGAACACACCAGCGCGGTGAGACCCGATGAACGTCAGCAACCGCCTAGATATCGGATTGAGTTTCTCGCGCACCTTGTACGGGATGAGAGTCGTATTGACACCATCGAAGAACAGGCAAGTCATTGGATCGAGACTGATGACTTCTCGCCCTGAGGCTGGGTGTGTCGTTTTCCTTTCGATGAAGCGCAGGGTAATGAAGACTGGTTCAGTGCTATCACTTGCCAACGCAGCCTGAATAGCCTTCAGGTGCTCGCTATAGCGGTTGCGGATAAGATCGACAAGAAACTTTCCATCAGCGCGTTTGCTGAGGTTCTTGTCCGTCAGCAACTCATAAAGCCGCTTGAGTGCCTGTTTGTTCGAGATACGTACCGTAGCGGCCTCAAGATCACTGAGCATCCTTGAAACGCGAGCGAAGTTAGGTCCGCCCGTGCTGTAGTTCAGGTCGCGGATCAGGTCGATAATTCGGACATGAATGCCTTTGGTCAGCGAAGTGCCTCTGGCGTAGGTCAGCAGCCTGGCCCACAACTCTTCGTGCTCGGTGTTTAGTGACGGCCCCCGTTGCTCAATGGAACCTCCACCAACAGAGAACGTGGTTACCCAGTCCTGGTGGTACTCTTTGGTTTTTGAGAGCCCGAAAAGTGCGGAACGCACAATTGGGTTAGCCATCTCATAGATGGTCGGGTTGAAGTAGGGCAGAACGCCCTGGACCTGGAGTTGTTCCAGCTCTTTTGTGGTGCGTAGCTTCCTTTCTCCTTCTTTGCTCAGCTCTGCGGTGGCTGTCATGATTTCGTCTCAGAAGGTTGGTCAATTCCTGACCACGAAGGTTATATGTCCATACCACCACGTTCAATGTAGGTTTAGGAACGTATTCTTCTAAATGGGGCTCAGCATCCATCCAGATAGGCTGGATCTGCGAAGTTCAAGGTACGACCATCGAACTCTCAGGTACAGGCATCGAAGTTTGAGGTACAACAGCGCTGTATAGCCCGTCAGGATTGACGCTTCTCAGTTATACACACCATCCAACGCTTCGCCTCTCGCGACGCGTGGGTTAAGAGCTTTACAAACAGGTTTTATTTTCTGGTTCTAGAGCAGGTGAATCAAAAGCAGGTTATAGATCGGGTTAGTGCACTGGTTAGAGGGTCTTATCACCCGCTTGCAGGCTGCGGCCCGCCTGGGTTGCGCTCATGATGCCTGTACCTGAGCGTTCGATATCCTGTACCCAGATCGACGTTTCACGTACCTAGGCCTTCGAAAGCTGTACCTTATCCTTCGATTTGTGTACCCAGGCCTACGTCAGGCGTACCCCATTCTTCGAGCCTGTACCTAGGCCTTCGATTTTCTGTGTGTAAAGCCACTTATTTCTGTTGATAAGCTGTGTGCAGCCTGTGTGAAAGCTGTGTCTACTTTTCTCCGCCGCCTCGTAGCTTGCTGATTTAAATAAGGTTTATTGTTTAGGCGCGCTCAGCAGCAGATCGGCGTACCTCAAACTTCGATACAGGGTTGCTGCCGGCCATGCGTGCGGTGCGCTGGACTGATTTATCGAAGTCTCAGGTACGGCGCGGCGAGCACAAGGGAGGTGTACCTACAACTTCGATACAGGGCGCTGGAGGCCCAGCGGGCGATGCGCTTGGCTGGTTTATCGAAGTCTCGGGTACAGCCGTGATCGGCAGTCGGACGGTGTACCTCAAACTTCGATACAGGGAGCTGAAGGCCCAGCCGGCGGTGCGCTGCCCCGAATTATCGAAGTCTCGGGTACAGCTCTGATCGGTGGCCTGCCGCTGTACCTCAAACTTCGATCCAGGGCGCTGAAGGCCCAGCGGGCGGTGCGCTGGCGCGAATTATCGAAGTCTCGGGTACAGCTCTGATCGGTAGCCGGCCGCTGTACCTCAAACTTCGATCCAGGGCGCTGAAGGCCCAGCGGGCGTTGCGCTGGCCCGAATTATCGAAGTCTCGGGTACAGCTCTGATCGGCAGCCGGACGGTGTACCTCAAACTTCGATCCAGGGCGCTGAAGGCCCAGCGGGCGTTGCGCTGGCCCGAATTATCGAAGTCTCGGGTACAGCTCTGATCGGCAGCCGGACGGTGTACCTCAAACTTCGATACAGGGAGCTGAAGGCCCAGCCGGCGGTGCGCTGGCCCGAATTATCGAAGTCTCGGGTACAGCTCTGATCGGCAGCCGGACGGTGTACCTCAAACTTCGATACAGGGAGCTGAAGGCCCAGCCGGCGGTGCGCTGCCCCGAATTATCGAAGTCTCGGGTACAGCTCTGATCGGTAGCCTGCCGCTGTACCTCAAACTTCGATGCAGGGGACTGGAGGCCCAGCGGGCGGTGCGTTGGACTGATATACCGAAGTCTCAGGTACGGCCGTGATCGGCAGCATGGCCGGTGTACCTCAAACTTCGATCCATTGCGCTGGAGGCCCAGTGGGCGGTGCGCTGGGCTGGTTTATCGAAGTCTCAGGTACAGCTCTGATCGGTAGCCGGCCGCTGTACCTCAGACTTCGATACAGGGAGCTGGAGGCCCAGCGGGCTGTGCGCTGGGCTGGTTTATCGAAGTCTCGGGTACAGCCTTGTTCGGCATCAGGCCGCTGTACCTCAAACTTCGATGCAGGGTCGCTGCCGGCCCTGCGTGCGGTGCGCTGGACTGATTTAACGAAGTCTCAGGTACGGCGTGGCCTGCGCTATGGTGGCGTACCTCAAACTTCGATATAGGCTCGATAGCGACCAAGCGGGCGGTGCGTCGGGCCGCATTATCGAAGTCTCAGGTACGGCCGTGATCGGCAGCATGGCCGGTGTACCTCAAACTTCGATCCATTGCGCTGGAGGCCAAGCGGGCTGGTGCGCTGGGGCGATTTATCGAAGTCTCAGGTACAGCTCTGATCAGCAGCCGGCCGGCGTACCTCAAACTTCGATCCAGCCCAGCTGGTAAGCCCTGCGGGCAGTGCACCGCGCCGCTATATCGAAGTCTCAGGTACAGGTGTGATCAGCAGTAGCCAGGTGTACCCACAACTTCGATACAGGCTCGATGGCGGCGCTGCGGCCGGTGCGCCGGGCCGCTTTGTCGAAGTCTCAGGTACAGGCTCGGCCAGCATCAGCCAGGTGTACCCAAAACTTCGATACACGCTCGATGGCGACCCTGCGGCCGGAGCGCCGGGCCGCTTTATCGAAGTCTCAGGTACAGGCTCGGCCAGCATCAGCCAGGTGTACCCAAAACTTCGATACACGCTCGATGGCGACCCTGCGGCCGGAGCGCCGGGCCGCTTTATCGAAGTCTCAGGTACGGCCGTGATCGGCAGAATGGACGGTGTACCTCAAACTTCGATCCATGGCGCTGGAGGCCCAGCGGGGGGTGCGCTGGGGCGATATATCGAAGTCTGAGGTACAGCTATGAACGGCAGCCGGCCGCCGTACCTCAAACTTCGATCCAGGCTCGCTGGGAAGCCATGAAGGCAGTGCGCCGGGCCGCTTTATCGAAGTCTCAGGTACAGGTGTGATCAGCCGCGGCCAGGTGTACCCCAAACTTCGATTCAGGCTCGCTGGGAAGCCATGAGGGCAGTGCGCCGGGCCGCTTTATCGAAGTCTCAGGTACAGCCGTGATCGGCAGCAGGCTGGTGTACCTCAAACTTCGATCCAGGCTCGCTGGGAAGCCATGAAGGCAGTGCGCCGGGCCGCTTTATCGAAGTCTCAGGTACAGGTGTGATCAGCCGCGGCCAGGTGTACCCCAAACTTCGATTCAGGCTCGCTGGGAAGCCATGAGGGCAGTGCGCCGGGCCGCTTTATCGAAGTCTCAGGTACAGGCTCGGCCAGCATCAGCCAGGTGTACCCAAAACTTCGATACACGCTCGATGGCGACCCTGCGGCCGGAGCGCCGGGCCGCTTTATCGAAGTCTCAGGTACAGGTGTGATAAGCAATAGGCACGCGGGGCATCCACCAGCCGGGTGCCACGCGTCAGATCAATCAGCCCGTTGCCCTGCCCTCCTGCATCAGCTTCAGAACCGCTAATACAGCCTGAAGTCCTTGGGCCTGGGAACCACACTTACTACCCAGAAAACCTTGGCATGATCATTCATTGATCCGGCCGCGGCGGTTGATGAACTCAGCCACCTCGTCACGAGTCGCAAGACGCTGAGCCACCAACTGCATAGCGGTCTCAGCCATAGACTTCCTGCTCTGCCGCTGCATTTCATTCCCGAGCTGCGGGAGCTTATCGACGCCGGCTTCAAGAATCTGCCGAACCGCGTTGGTCACCTCAAGCGACTCGTAGACTGGCAGAGGTTTTCGATCTGAATCGCCGAATCGCACGACATGCTGCCACCAGATCCCACGCATGGTGCGTGGAAGGATTTTCGCGAGCTTGTCATCGACCAGCGCCAGCATTCGAGGGAATACGTCCAGAGCGCTATCCGCGTGGATGGTTGCAACAACGGAGTGGCCGGTCGAGGCGGCCATCAAGGCTGCGTTGGCTGTCTCAGGGTCGCGAATCTCACTGACGGCAATGGTGTGCCGGTTCTGACGAACGAAGTCCTTAATCGCCTGCGCGAAAGAGTCAACGTGGGTGCCAACCTCGCGCTGGATGACGCCAGGCCCGGTCAACAAGCCCTCGATGGGGTCTTCAACGGTGCCGATCGGGCCGCGCTCCTTCTTGTCCATCCGCTCCAGAGCGGCAAACATCGTCGTGGACTTACCGGAGCCCATCTGGCCGGCGAACAGAGTCAAGCCGGTCCCCTTCAGGAGGCTCAGGACGATGTTCGCATCCAGTTTCAGATCCTCGCGGAACGACGGTGCGCCGGCCGGCAGAATACGCATGGTCAGCCCGTAGCCGTGATAGGAGTCAGCCAAGTTGCAACGATAGCGTGACCCGTTCCATTCGATCGTAAAGTCAGACGACTTCTTCCGGTCAGCCTTCTTCTTCTCGGCCACCGTGGTTTCGAACAGGTCCTTCCAGGTACCTTCGCACGCGATACGGCTATAAACACCGTTGTTGTCAGTGGTCTCAACGAAGTTGGAAGTGAGGTACAGGTTGGTGGGCTTGGCTGGAATATCGGTCATGGCTGATCAATCACATCCCTAGTTAGTAAAGAGCCACTTCGTCATTAAGCAGCGGATCTACCGAGTTCCGGCTAATGGCGTGGGCGATGAATCGTTTGGCCCCAAAGCACTCGTCGTCGGGCTTATTGGGCTTTGCGAACTCCAAGAGACAGGCGTTCTTGTACTCGCAGTGAAGGCATTCGGGGTTCCCATTACGGGTACTTTGGCGGCGCTGATAGGAAAGCCGCTGCGGGGAGCAGAGAATGTCGCGGAACGAACTTTCCGCGTTCAGGATGTTACCGAAGGAGTACAGATACTCCTTCCAGCCGTCCTTGTAGTTGGGGAGCACCATTTCCCCATCAGGCAGCATGAAGAGTGTCTGGCCGGCCATGTTGGCCTGAGCAGATCCCCGGTACCGATCAACAGCAAAGTGCGCTTCGCCGATCTCGGGCACATCGAGGCCTCGGTGCTTCATGTCGTACCAGTGATCCAGCAGCTCGATCATGAAGTCATTGAACGCTGATAGGGTCGGGGCAAGAACATCGTACTTACCCCTAACATCGTTCTGCTCATTCAGCATGAAGGGCAGCCAGCCAGTCTCAGTCACCCCAAGATCGGCCAGGTATTCCAAGGTGGATTTTGGCCCCATCCGGAGCATGTCCGAGTTGACGACTGAAATGGTGGCGACCTTCAGTCCACGCGAGATTGCCTCGCGCACCTTCGATTCCCACTTCCTCACGTAGTTGGAGGAACGCATTTCCCCGTCGTAGGAGGTCTGGATATACCCATCACAGAGGTCGTGCCAAACCGGAGCCCACACATCCAGGTCAACCCCGAGCAGCGAAGTCAGCATTACGTGCCGCACTTCATACCCGAACTCAGGGCGGAAAACCTCGGCCATGACGGAGACATAGCCCTTGAAGTAGTCCACCCCGGTCGATGTGGGTTCGCCGCCGTAGTTGTAGGCGATGATGACCCGTCGCTCAGGGCGTTGTTCTTCGTAAAAGTCATGGATCTTCAGGCACGCTGTCCGGAAGTCATCAAGACTCATAGTGGTGGGATCAGCGCGCTGCTCCTTCGACAGGTAGCAGTGCTTGCAGTTGTACTGGCAGAACAGCGACGGCATCAGCGTGAAGACGAAATAGCCATTCTCGATGGTCTGAGGGGCCCCGGCCGGGGCTCTTAGGATGGTCATGATTTCGCCTTATCCTTCGCCGGCAGATAAATGCTCCCGCGGGCCACCTGATCAATTAGGTCGCCATCGCTGAGGGATTTCGCCGCGGCTGAGTTGCCATCAAGTTGAGCCTGATGAGGGTTTCTGATCAGGCGCTCTTCGAGTTCGACAAGAGCCTCATCTTTCTCGCCGCTAGGGCCTGCCCCTCGCTCAGTAGCGACGATGGTGCTCGGGTTCGACAGGCGTTTGGCTGCCCTCGATACCAGCCTCCAGAGAATGGGGAAGATCGAGAAGAAGCCAGGCCCTTTGTTAGATTCGTCAGCCAATTGCAATGATGTTCCCAACCTCTGACTCCTTTTCCTTCATCGCCGATCGGGGCAGCACGCCATGGTTCTCGACCAGGTTTCGTGCGTACTTGATGAAGGTCTTGAAGCCTGGACATTCCCCCTCGCCGTTCCACTGGCCATGGAGAACATGGCAGTTGGCCTGGCAGAGATGGCGCTCGTCGCAGGTTTTGCATGGCAGTGGGAGGCGGCGAGCACTTGCAACCTCTTTCAGGTAGCTCTGGGAGGTCAGCACTTCCGGAATGCCGCGGACGAACTCCATGGTCACAGTCCCGTCAGAGTTCTGCTTCTCGGCTTTCTCAAAGATGTTCCCGTGGCTCACGTAGTCGTTGGTGCCACCCTTCTCAATGCAACTGACAGTCCTGCCGTCAGAATCGATATCCAAGGCACCGTGGACGATAGGGCAAACAACGTCATCGAGCGGGACATTCCGGTAAACGGCCTCAAGCCACGACTCGCAGGGATTGATCCAGAGCTCTTCGTTGCTGCGGTGCTCCAAGTACCAGTCCAGTGCCTTGATGTAGAACGCCGCAGTCTCCGAATGCTTGGGCTGAACCAGCTTGGCGTTGATGTCCCCATCACCACTTGGGATGAAGAACCCGAAGTGCATCTTGGTGAAACCAAGTTCTGTCAGTTCTTCGATGATTCCCGTACCGGCCTCGACCACTGGGCGAACCAGAGCAGTAGTCACGCTGAAGTCTTTAGGGCCTGGGATGGCAAGATCCTTGGACTCGGCCATCAGCGTCTGGACGTTTGAGCGCCAGATTTCTTCCTGCTTCCGCTTATTGAAGCGGGTGGACCGTTCGTACGAGGTCGACACCTTATCGAAGAGGCGTGCAACCTCCAAAGCCTCACGGGTGACCAGGTTCGTAACGATGGAGAATGAAAATTCCTGGGGGAGCTCAGCAAGCATCGCCTTGGCTTTGGGCAGCGCAGACTTGAAGAAATCCACACCGAGCATCGACGGTTCGCCACCGATGACGTGGATGTCCACGTAGGTGTACCGCATTGAGAAGTTGTAGTCGGCCTTCATGTGCTCGACGATGCCTGACACCACATGAAGGAACTCTTCCTCGGTCATGTCCGGGGATGTGTCCTTTTTGTCGCTCAGGATGTAGCAGTGCGAACATCTCAACTGGCAACGGCGAGTCACGTTGATCTGGAACAGGAAGGTTGTGCGGCCTGCAACACCGCTAGTGGAGATACCCGGCATCATTGGAGTGTCATAAGCCCCGCATGGCGAAAGTCTTCAAGTCGTTCAGCCTCCCAGTTGTCGCGATAATTCCGCCCCTCCCTGAAAAGCCCTGCTTTCGTCATTGCCGATGACTGCTCAACAAACTTGCTTGGGTGCGTGGTGAGGATCACCTTCGATGGCATCAGCAACTCCATCTCTCGGCGGTTGAACCTCAATACAGGCAAGTCTCGGCGAATGAATGTCCACAGTGGATGGACAGGGCCTTGGATCTCATTCAGAGCAACGGGGAACAACGGCTTCTTGCCCCATATCCCTCGACAGTGGTCTGAACTGGTCTGAATCATCGCGTCAGCTATGAGATGTACGCGCTCAGTGCGAGCACATGCTGCCGTTAGACCTGTTACAGCGCGAGCCAAAGTGGCCTCGCGAAACCCAGGCCCGAGCCACTTGGACAGTTCCAAGGCGATCTCTGGAGTCCAGCAAGTAGCCTCGGAATTTGAAATGGCACCGTAATCAGCAGAAGGCCAGTCCTCTTTGCATAACCCGCTCGGGGTCAGAATGGCGGTCCCACCTTCGCTGGATACCCGTAGGGCAATCAGGAGTCCAATTACCGGGTCATCACCAATGATCAGCACGTCCGGCTTCAACACCGCATATAGGGAGTCATGCAGGGTTCCGAGAACCCTCATCAGCAGATCCCAGGCAGATATGCCTGACGGGGCGCTCGCTATGGCTGCACTGAATTCAAACCGCTTCAGTGGGATTACCGTCGACGAACTCAACGCCAAGTGTCTCCGTATCGCGAACGAATGTTTGATCGCAGTACGTTCTCCCGGTAGCCAAATTGGCCGATGAGGGAGTAGCGACACTTGTCAGCAACGATCTTCGACACTGAATGAACCCATCGCGGATTCGTGTTGAGGCACCAAACCAGGGTGCCATGGTTTGGCTGAACCCGGCCCTTTACCTCGACCGCGCCTGGATCAAGAAGAAACCCCTTCTCGTCCACGTCGCCATGCCCTATCCAAAGCTCACCGCCGTCGTCAGGAGCCCATGTGTCTTCGCTGAGATACAGCATGCAAACGACGTGCATCGGATCGTAAGAGTCGTGGTGCCAGCTCATCGAGTCGCCAATTTTGCCGCGCTGAAGCATCACATTGATTCGTGAGAAAGCGCCCATATGGCACCGCAAGTGCTCCATGTCTGGGCCAGACCCAAGGGCCTCCATGAAGGCCATGTATTCAACAGGCACGTTGTTGTTGTGGGAGGGGTTGTCTGACTCCCACGCGGCAATGGCAGGGTTGCCGGGTCTATCCGGCAGGAATGTATCCGCCTTCACCAGGGCCAAAAGCCGATCAGCTTCTTCTCTGGGGATGCTCGTGACGTAGAAACCGTCCCGGTAGATTTCATTAAGCATCCGCGCATTCCTCCAGCGACACTTGATTGAGCTTTGCAAGCCCGTCGTTCAGGGCATTACGGTTCCGCACGTCGAGGCGATGCAGCCACTCTCTAACTGCGCCAGCACCGAACGTCTTGATGCCATCGTCAATGCTCGCAAAAAGGGCCTTCCAGCTAAGGCAGTGATAACTCTTGCCGGACAGCCCCCTTCCCTGCTGCACAGCCTCAAACATGCACCCTCCCTGGCAGGTGGCAAGGTAGGGGCATTGCCGGCAATCCTCGTGCAGATTTGAGCTACGACTACCGAGAGCCTCAACAGTGTCGAGATCGCATTCGCCGGTGACCGCGTTCCCGATTCGGAAAAGGCCCGCATCCGCCATCTCCTGGCAGAGGTAGAGGTCGCCGTTCGGCTCAAGGGAAAGCGATTTCTTCGTGCAATCGGACTGAAAAGCGCAGGCCGTGCCAATACTGGAAGCGTTCCCAGACAACTCTTCTAGTCGGTGCTGAGCCATGCTGAAGAACGGCTCAATGATGATCGGGCTGGCCATGAACCATTTTTCAAAGGCAGCCATGAATACGGCCCTGGCATCTTCCGCGCCGAGCAGTTGCTGACCGGGGGTTCCTCCTTGGAAAACCGGCCGGAGGGTTATTGCGCGGCCCTGTAGTAGAGCCCGCTTTACCTCGTGCTCAGCATTTTCGAGGCCATCCTTATCGAGGACGAAAACCGCGCCGGGGGTGCTTCGGTTATTTCGAAGGAAGCTATCCGATTCCTGCCAGATCAGGCGGTACTTCTCCGCCGAGCCTTGGACAGTTCTGCTCTGCCCACGGGAGTCCACCGAGGTGCCGACTCGCCCATTGAACAGCCGGTATAGGCCGTCGACCTTCGCAACTGAGCCAATGAGGTTGCTCTGGCATCCATCCATGAACCCCATGCCATGCTGGGCGGCAGTATCACGCAAGTAGGAGACACACCTGGTGAGGTCGGCAATCGGATAGGTGAGAATCTCTCCACCCAGATACTGGGCAGTCATGTGAGTGGGCGAGACCCCCAAACGCTTCATGGCGGTACCAAAGATGAACTGGACTGCCTTCTCAAAGCTCTCCGGAGACATGCGCCCGGTGTCTACCTGCTCAAAGCTACTGCAATACGAGCAGTCGGCGTTGCAGTGCTTCGTCATCCGGATATGCAGGGTGAAAGGTCTCGGGCTCATTGTGCACCCCCTTGTACTGCGGATCTGATCGCCAGCTCGATGGCTTCTTCGTGATGCCCGGCCCCAAATGCAGCCCCCGGATCTTCGCCGGCTGCTGCAAGTTCAATGGCCTTGAGGATCTGCCTGGCAAGCTTCCACTCGGGGTTTGATCGAAGCACGTCAACCACGAGGGAATCGTCGAAGTTGAGTTGCTGGAAGTTCCGGTAGCAGATATGCCTGAATAGCTCCTGCCCGCCTTCGGCAACGGCAAGCGCGTACCAAGCTGAATCCGCCCGGACCTGGCAACCAATTGCGTCGTAGAAGAAAAGCCTTTCGACCCAGGACTTACCAAAGAGCTTCCCGGTGGACATGACCACTTCCCGGTAGCCGTCGAATTGACTGAAGTAGGTTTCATAGTCATCGACGAAATCCGACTCCCGGATCGGCTCGTTGCGCGCTGATACCTTTTTGATTGCTGAGCCGCGCTGGTACATGCGGCGCTTCGATTCCAGGTAGACGCTTCGGTCTGCCTCAGGCGTGCCCGCGGTGGCGGCATCCCATACCTTACGCAGCCCCGCGCAATCGCCGTGCGCAATGAGGCTCGACATGTTGTGATCTAGCCCCTTGTGCCATGCCCAGCCTCCAGAGCAGACGACTGCATAGCGGCACCCCTCACACTCCTTGTAGGGCATGGTGTGCCGTAGGACTAACTCAGGTGAGTTGTTGAAGATTGCCTTGAGGGCAAACCCCGGATCAGTCACCGAAAGCGGCTCCGTTGGGAAAACCGCCTCATCCGCCGTGTAGGAGGAATTGAACGTCACCAGCCCGTCAGGCTCGATTTCCAGGTCATAGGTGTCGTTCCCTGGATAGTGGAAGTGGGTCAAGGACCGGAACGATTCTTCCATTTCCAAAAACGGCGATATCGTGCAGTGCGCCGGGAGCAGATCCTTGAGTTCCAGGATGTACTGCGACACCTCACCGTAGGTGCATGTCTTCAGGAAGTACGCCTTGCCGCTGCCTGCCGGATAGAGCATGTCGCAGGTGATGTCAGTGATGCCGCGGCTCACGAACTCATCGACGATAAATTGAGGGCCGCGCTCGATGACGCCCCGGCTCATCGTAATGCAGAGCGTCTTGCGGCTGATCTCTGTCAGGGCTTCGAGGGTCTTGAAGTACCGGGGCAACAGCTTGTCGTTCTTGAGGAAACGATTGGTGTCAGGCTCCCAGGGAACGAACACATCGAAGCCATACCCATAGGCCCTGCCCATGTCATTGAGCAGATCGACATACCCTTCATCCTTGAAGATCAGGTTGGTGCACCAAATCAGCGCTGCTTCTGCGTCATAGATGTTTGCCCATGAAGCCATTCTGTCGAGAGCCCATGGGAGGTTTCTGCGCCAGTATTCGAGCGGCATCATGGTTAGCTCACCGCCTAGCAGCTCGATGTTGATCTTGCTGACCTTAGCGTCTCGCCGGAACAGTTCCTCTATGCGATCAAACGAGGCGCGGAAGTGTTCCTCACTCATCATGCTCTTGTCGCGAAGCAGAGCCGGGTCGACATAGCAGTGCGTACAGCTGAGGTTGCACAGCCTTGTTGGAGCTATGCACACATTCAGCATGTCGAGGGCGTTATGCATGCTGCACTTCCCCGGTGGGCTTGATAACCACCTCTCGTTGCTTGAACTGGCCACCACCTTTAATGCCAGCGCCAACAACGTAGGGGATGTGAAGCCGGCGGGCATGCTGCATCAGGTGAGATAACGCGGAACCATTGATCGAAACGACGGCAGAACACTGCTCCAATTGCGGCAGGTACATGATGTCTGTGTCTTCGATCAGCAGCGCGTCACCAGGCATGAAGTTGCTGGACGAACTAAGGGTTGCCCTGAAGCCAGATGCCGGGACATTCCAAACTGAAGCGGATTCGAGCGTTACTCCTTCGAACAGCTCCTTGATCGTAACGACCCCGTTCGCGCTGCCGATCTCAAGCGCCCCTTTAGGGGGCACCTGCCCAAGTGAAGTGCCTATGGTTCGGCAGGCTGGCTCGCAAAGACCGCGCACCAGCAACTCAGCAAACAGAGGGGCCATCCAGTTCAGCTCAGCATCGAACGCTTCCGAGCAGCGCGCCTTGACGCGGGTGATAGGCTCACCGATCTTGCGAGCAAGCCTCACCCCTGTTATCTCGACAGCCAGGGTTGTAAGGCGGCTGAAGCGTCCGTAAATCGCCTGTGCATTGGCCAGCTCTGCTCGGAGGTGCTCCATCAGCTCCGTGTCTCCAGCAGTAAGGTCGAATGTGGATACGCGGCGATACCTTGCGCGGGCAGCGTCAAGCTCATCAAACAATGCCTCAAGTTGATCTGCCGGCAGACTAAAGAACATCGCCGGCGAGAACCAACCAAGTAGGTGCTTTGAATCATCGGCAAAGGCGTGCATGACTCGGCGCAGCGGTTGCTCAAGCACGAAACGGCATTTCCCGACCGCGATTTGCTCGCCTCCCATTGCCATCGCCGCCATGGCTGCCGCAGTGAGCGGGTCAGCATGAGATGCCGCCAAGGCGACACGCTTCTTGGCCATTCGCTTGATACGGCCCAGTGACTCGCGCCCATTGGTGTCGACCACCACTTGCAGCAGCGTCAGATCGCCCGACTCAGTGATGGCAAATTCAATTCCTGTCGCTCCTAGGCTCTCGTTGAGTCTTAGCAAGGCATTCACAGGAGCAGACCAGTAGCCGTCTGCGGTTCGAGCAGACCAGATCGGCAGAGACAACTTGCGCGCCCGCCCGCGGCCGGCTGTAACACTGTCCGAGAGCCCGTACTCACCCAAGACCATGTGCGCGTCCGGACCACTCCCGAACATCAGCACACCAAAAATCCCCTCCGAGATCAGGGGCTGAACAAAGCAGCTTGGATTCGCATCTTCTTGTTCTTCGGCAGCCAGCACACGATCTACCGCCGCCCAGAGGTCCCCTCCAACAGGAAGCCTGATTGACTCATAAAGGCCAGCTGATCGGTATGAAGAAGACTCCGAGCGGGCTGCTGACCGTACGATCAGCCGTCTTCTTGTGCTGATCAGGGGGAGCTTCCCGGTAGAGATTGATTGCCGACTGATGACCGTCGTCTTGGGAATCCTGAAACCTAGTTTCCGCGCTTCCAGCAGAAGGGCGATCTTCGGTGGGAGAGCTTGATCTGGCTGACGCACATGCCATCTCATCTCCCTGGAAATAAGCGCACCGATTGAAAATGCCACCAGGCAAATGCCAACGGCCCGGCTGGCTGATAGGGCACTGGATAGAATCCAGCTATCTGCCAGCAGAGTTGAATGGGCAGCGAGCATTGCAAGCCCGGTTGCCGCCCACCGAAGGAACGTCGCCCTGATGCCAAGGGCAAGCCCTGCCAACATGCAGGCAAAGAACAGCGCGGGTTCAGGGCTATCGCCCGCGATAGAAATGAGAGCAGCCCCTACCTGCGCTATGACAACCGTCGAGCCCGTCAGTAGGAATCTGAACGCCGAGGAATCGAGGGTGAGTGGGTGGTAGTCGCCGTCAAGAGCATCAGGGTGCACGGCCACACCAAGCCACACTCCACCGCTTCGCGAAACCATCTCGCCGGCCATGACAGCGTGGTACAGGCTTGCTTTGTCATAGGCCACCCCGATGAATCTCGCGCCATCCGGGTTTAGGGCCTGAATTGCCGGGCCAAGCTCGCCCTTAGCCACCCGATCTGCGCCGATACGCACGACCGTGGCGGAGGACAGCGAATCGTCGTTTGCATGGCCTGCGCCCTGAAAGTCGAGAAAGGTTACCCCTCCAACCATCTCGCCAATGAGCAGCGCTTCGTCCAGGGGCATGATTGTGTCTGAGCCTTGATATGGGCTCACGTAAGGCGGTTTTACCAGACGCTCGCCTGGCTCTGGCCTGATGTACTTAACATCCAGCCCAGCGGCCCGCATCGCTCTTACGAGCAGCCAGGTATGGCCGGTAAACGTATTTTCTGCCCCGGAGATGAGGACTGATCGCCCCTCAAGCTGCTTGGTCAGATAGTCGAAGCCAGCCAGGTAGGCTCCTATCGGGAGTCCGTAGTCGCCATGAATCCAGCCGTCGACCTGAAACTCATCTGGAACCACAACCGACAGCACTGCGGTGTCCGGGTTGCCGCGAAGGTGTTGCTGCCACTCTCCAAACTCCAATGAACCTTGGGTATCGGACAGCTGCCAACTAGCCCAAAGCGCCTCATTCAAGCCATTCGTGCCGCCGGCGAGAAATCTCACATCAACATCAAAGTGCTGCGCGATATCGCGCGCAATTGAACCGGCAAGAGCACCAGAGTCATCGATCAGGACAACCTGCTTGGTCGAGCCTTCAATAGCCTGCGTGAGTGCTGTTGGGTCTTCGCTAACGTCCTCGATAGAGAACCGATTAGGCATATCCCTGAACTGGCTCACTCTGCTCTTGTCGAGCCAGAAAACCTCTAGCCGACGATCGATCACGCCTTGGATGAAAGAGTCAGCATCCATCGCTTGGGAAAGCTGGGATTGCTCTTCCTTCCCCAGATACTCGAATCGAACCGTAATTGCCGCCGAAGAGGGCTCTGCCTCTACAGCTAGGGCTTCAACAGCCTTCTCCTTCCAGCTCGGCGTTACGACCGCCAGGGTGGCAAATACCGCCAGCCCGCAAGCAACAGGTGTGACCAGTCGCGGATGAAACGCCGCCCCGTTCTTCGCCGGCCGGCTCCAGAGCAGCGCCAGCACCAGTGCAAGCAGCAATGCGAGCGGGAGGAATACAGCTCCAAGCAAGCCAGTGCCTACCCCCGCGATCAGAATTGGAAACGCATGGGCCGGCAGGCATACAGAAAGCGCCAGGCCTGCCGCAAGTGCATGTGACCCTCGGGGCTTCACGCTTTCGCCTCAAGGGATCTCGATATCCGCTGAAAGGCCATTGCACTAGGGGTAATGCGATCAAGGAATACCGCTGAGTTAAGCGTCAGAGTGAGCTGTGGTGTCGCCAGAACCAGTCGCTCAATGTCATCCGGCAGGTCAGCAGCCAATGCCCAGAAAATCAGGTCTTCATACTTGAAGGAGACTTCAAGTCCTGACTCAAGGATGGAAAATCCCTGACCGCGTGAAACCGACCTATCGGTACGGACAGCCGTCAGCGCATCGATGATCTTGAGGGTGAGCTGGTGACCTGGATTGCGCCGGACGAATGACCAGATGTCCTTGTCACTGATCCGCAGCGAGTGGTAATTGCCGGCCAGCGAGTGAGCAATGATCGAGGCCTCGCAGTCGTGACGGTCCAGGCCTTCCGCGAATACCGGCTGCAAGTCCAGCCGGTCGTAGAACCACAAGCGCTGACGCACCGAGCACCCGAATAGGTTCCCCTCTGCTACGCGGACATGCGTTGCCGTCTTGACCGCATCGAAGAAGCCTTCATAGTTGGTCGCGTACAGCTCTTCATCCAGCAGGACAACCTCTCCGGCGGCCTTGGCTTTCGCGCGAGTCAGCCGCTTGAGTCGGCGGTTATTCGCATATCGGGTAACCCCATCCTCGTCGAAGGATACCTTGGCTTGCTCTGCCCATAGCTCTTTGAACCCTGGGCAGCTGGGAGCGCCACTCCCCTCTCCCATGTAGCGTGCAATGACCTCAGGATGGAGCCCCTTGTGTGGGTACCAGCCAGAATTGCAGGCCTGTAGGTATGCGCAGTCGCGGCAGAAGTCGTGCTCGAAGGACAGCTTATTGTCGAGTTCGGAGTTGTTCCCCCAAATCACCTTCAGCGCCGCATTTTTGTCCCAGACATTCAGATTGATGAATGGCTTAACCGCCTCAGTGCCCGTCTGGTTGGGGTTCAGCGTGAGTTCACCGCGATGATCCCAGTGGTACTCGTAGGCATCATTGAGTGTGTTCTGGGAGCGCGAGAGCGTTCTCAGCGACTTGTTCATGTCGTCGAGGTGATCGACCGTAAGCCCATAAGGCTTGCCGATGGTGGCCAGCTCTTTGATGAAACGAGCCACGTCTGCGTACATTGGCTGGTAGCTTTTGAAATATTCCCGGCCAGATCCCCAAGGGAAGATCATGTCGCAGGTCACATCAGTGACGCCGCGCTTCACGAACTGCTCGATGATGTACTCAGGGCCAAGGTCAATAATGCCCTGCCCCATCACCAGTACCAGGTTGAGCATGTTGCACTCACCCAGGGCCTCAATCCGCTCGAAGAACTTGGGGAGAATCGCCATGTTTCGGCCGAAGCGATTGGAGTCCGGCCCCTCAAATGGCACTGCAATATCCATGTGTGGATGGCCTTTGAACTCACGGAGCAGGCCAAGGTATCGCTCATCGCGCCACATCAGGTTCGAGCAGAAGGTGAACTCAGTCTCTACCCCGGAGCGGTTGAACTCATCTACCTGATCCAACACCCACGGCAAGTTCCGCTCCCAAAACTCGTAAGGCATGAGGGTGGCCTCACCCCCGAGCACGTCCAGGTGCAGATAGGTCACTGAAGGATCAAGGTCGAATGCTTCCTTGATGACCTCGACGCAGCGCCGGAACGTGGCCTCGTCGATGTAGTCCTTCTTCCGGAGTAGATCCGGCTGGATGTAGCAATGCTTGCAAGCCAGATTGCAATTGAGGTTCGTCGAGATGGTGGTAGCCATCATCTCGATTGAACGGGTACGGGGCAGGGCAAATGGTTTCATGTTCATGCCCTAATAACGGGATTAGAGCGAACAAAACCGAGCAGGCACGATGTAAAAAAGGCTGTTTGGCAACAACAAACGTCAGGTATCAGCCGAGGTCAGCCAACAGCATCGATTGCTGCCGGCCGACTTTGCTAAGCGCACTTCACCCTTTTGGAAAGAACGCTGCTCTCGAACGCACGCTCTCTGGCCACCTGATCAGAAACCTCAATGCCGGCCGGGCCAAGCACTGCTGGATCGATAGGCTTGCTCTCGGCCCGCGGGTTCGAGAAAACCCAGCGGAGCAGGTCCACGTTATGGCTGGCAGAGATGATTTCCATCTGTGGGTCAGCCTTACCGCAAAGGCTGAGCAACAGCGCAGCAAGCGGGTCTTCCCCAGCTTGATCGGCCCACTCCCAAACCAACTCAGAAGCAAGCACGCCCTTTCCGAGATCGGCGTAGACAACGTGTTCGACCAGGACCCTTTTCTCGCTGGAGCTCAGTTCATGGAAAGCCTCACTGGCAACCACTGGGCGACACCCGGCCGCTTCGTAGGCCCAGAGCCTCTCGATCATCGGCTTGCCAAAGACGACTGTGCGCTGCACGGATATCCCTGAGCCTTCCGCCGTCTTGAGCCATTCGAAGAAGCGCCCGCCAGATGGCTCATCCAGAGCTGGAGCATCCGCCACCTGGAGTTGGCCAACCAAGGCTTGCATGGCCGCTCGCTGCCGGGTCTCGAAGTGGTTGAAGGCCCCGAATCGATCGCGAACCTTGGTCCAGAGTTTCTTGTAGCCAGGGCAATCGCCGGAATCCCATGCCCGGACATCGGCTGGATCGCTGATTCGATAGTGGTACCAGCCCCCGGCACAGAAGGAATGGAACTCACACTGAAAGCAGTACGAGTGGTACTTGGACAGCTTGTTGTCGAGTTCAGAGGTGTTGTCAGCGAGAACCCGGTACGCCCAGTCCGGATCATCGATGTAGATCCGGCCATCGCCCAGAGCAGCCTCTTCAGTCGTTTGGGACGCATTGAACGTCGTCAGGCCGTCAGGCTCGATGGCCAGGTCATAGCGGAAGTTGCCGATGCACTGGTAGCTAGTGCCGCGGAACATCGCGCTCGTCATTTCGTCAGCCGGGGTGAACGTCACTCCCTTGGGTGCTAGGTCGAAAAGGCGGCACAGGAAGTCACTCATGCGCTCAAACTCAACCATGTTCGGCTGCCAGAATGCTTTGCCAGAGCCATAAGGGCTGATCATCTTGATCGAGAAGTCTGTGATTCCCAGCGGCAGGAAAGTCTCCAGAAGATACTCAGGGCCAAGGGCAACAGTGGTCTTCGTCAGGATGACATCGAGGATCTTCTGCTTTGTCCGGATTGCAGATACGGTCTCTTTCCAGGACCCCATGAGAACGTCACGCTTGCCGAAGCGATTGGTCTCAGGTTCCCAGGAGGTATAAACCGCCATCTCCGGCCAGTCAGCGTACTGGTTGAACAGGTCAACGTAGTCTGCCCGGCGCTGGTCATCAGAGAAAATCAGGTTCGAAAGCACGTTCACTGAGCCTGGAGTCTTCAGGTTCAAGTTGAAATCTCGGCACTGGCTGAGTGCGTACGGGAGATTCCTTTGCCAGTAGTCGATTGGCATCTTGGTGATCTCGCCACCGATGATCTCCCACTCGACCTCCTGAAGGCCCTTATCAAGCGCTACCAGCTCACGCATGCGCGGGAAAATCGCCCGGAAGACCTGCTCATCCATTTCTGTTGGATTGGCCAGTTCCTTCGGATCGATGTAGCAGTGAGTACACCGGCGGTTACACCAACGTGTTGCCGTAATGGAGACGTTGGCTTGATTGACTCTGGTTGCCTTATGCACAGTGCTTCATCCCTTCTTCTAGCAGGGTCCACATCTTCATGCCCCCCGCACACTCCCCGCTCCCGTCATACACCGGTACATGGGCTGGGCCGCCCCGACAGTAGCTACGGTGAGGGCATTTCGAACACGACAAAAGCCGCCTGCGCTCATCGACAATTCGACCAGTACGCCGGGGGCTTGAAAGAATCTGATCCATGGTCGAACTTCCCAAGTTGCCCAGGAAAGTGCCGACCAGATCGGAGTAAAGCGGGTTTGTTGTTACAGACCCGTCAGGGTTGAGGGTCAGGAACCGGTGCTCTGACAGGACGTTGAACTGTCCATTCGCTTCGCCTGGTATCTGCTCAAACGCACCGATCACAATCCCGGCACCAACAAACGCTTGATGCCATCGCTCCTTGAGCTGCGCTAAGAACCCCCATGCCGTCGAATAGCTCACTGTTGGCTTGAGGGCTGGCGTTGATCTCGCCGAATAGCTGGGCGCGGCCAGAAAGGACTCGAAGTCTACGGAGAGGTCGAACTCCCAGACCTTAGCTTTTGTGGACAGGATGTAGCTGGCCAGAGCATCGACGCCGGCAGCGACTGTTTCAGCATTCAGCTCGACGTTTACAGGACACGAAACGCCGGCTTCCCAGAAACGATTGAGCCCCTTGGTGAAAGCCTCGCGGTAAGCGGTTTCATCGCCGGCCAGGTTTGACTTCAGCCCCATCGCAAATGTGGTTTCGAGCTTGCTGCCGAACTGATCATGCGCGAGGTCGATCAACCAGGTGGGCACTGAGTAGCAGTTGGTGACCATTGTCTGGCGGGCATGCGGAACAACTTCCTTGGCAACCGCCACCATCTCTCGCATGAAGGCGCTGCCAGTCGCGACCGGCTCGCCACCCTCCCAGATGATCAGGGATTCGTCTGCCCAAAAGGGATGGTCGAAAAAGGCGCGAAGTATGGCCTCCGGGAGGCGCTCGCCCCCTGAACGGTGCTCAGGGGTCAGATAGCAACGCTGGCAGTCGACGTTGCACTGCCTTGTCACATTCACGAACGCTACGTTGGATGCCATTTAACGATCCGTGCTGCGCCCCGGAGGGCGCAACTATCAGGTGCGGACTAGCCGATTGCGATAATGCCGGACTGCGTAGGCTTAGCCTCTGCAACCTCGGCGGGCTCGACTGCGCCACCAGCTTCGAAGAGAGACCCGATGACCAGCGCTGCTTCGATGAGAGCCAGAGCCCCAGTCTTCGTGTCGGTATTCAGAGCAGTAGCAACCGCGGTGGCCGCAGGGCCAGGAGTGACTTGGCCGCGATCGATGTTGATTCGATCAGCCACTTGAGCAGAGGCACAGGCCTCGCCCCACAGAGCATCAAACTGCGCCTTGCCACCGACAGCGGCAACGGCCATGTCTGCAATCATCTTGGCAAATGCCGCCTGGCGCGGGCTGTTCATCACCCCGTCTTTGTCTTTTGGACCCGGCAGGTACTTATCAAGCACGGTGTGAATACCGCGCTTGAGCTCGTACAGCAAACCGGCCGCGTCAGGGATTGAAAGCTCAGTGTGAGCGCTGACCAGGCGAATGAGGTTCGGTGTCGGGGTGCGCTGATCGAGGCCTTCCGTGAGGATCTTCGCGCGAGCTTGCATGTACTGACGATCTTTCAGGATCACGGCTTTGGCCGTAGTAAGGATCTGCTCTTCGAAGGCCGAATCATCACCGATGTGCTTCAGGATGACCTCATCGAGGACAACCTTCACAGCGTCCATCGCTTCCATGCCGAGCGTTTCGGTATAGAGGCTGGTGATCATCTGATCAGTCGAAATCGAAACAGGCTTCAGACCGGCCGCAACGCCCAGCTTGTACTCGATGTAGGCATCAATCGGCGCTACACGGATATTGGACTGAGGGCTGCCGAGCCATTCCGCACCATAGGCACGAAGAAGCTCGCAATACATGCCGAGCTCCTTCGAGTCGAGAGCTGGGGTCTTGGGCGGTATCAGGTTGACACCAAAGCCGGCGCTTTCAGCAGTGTTCAGGATTTCGGAGGGCTCTACCGTCGAGTCGAAAGGCACATCCAGGTAGACGCTGTTCAGGCTGCCTTGGGCAAGGATCAGACTGAACATTACTTCGTCGCTGAGCTGTGCCTGATTCTCAGGCGAAGGCAGCACTCTGAAGCTGATTTCCTTAGCGTCGAGCGGGATACGAGTCAGAGAGATGTCGCATACAACATCAACGTAAGAAACCTCGCGGGCAAAGGAAGTGCCTTCGTCCCGAGCGGCTTGTGCTTGAGTGTTAAAGATCTGTTCCAGCTTGGAACAGGTCATACCGGCTTTGGTCGTCATCAGATATCCCCTTATCGCCACCCACGCGCGCCATGGCAAGCGCCATGACATGCAGAGTGGCAAGAGCCCCAGGCGCGGATGTTCGTGGAATCCCGGTCACGCAGAGAAGAAACCGCAGCGAGCAGTTCGTTCATCGGCTTGAGGTCGTCCGCGGTGGTGAACATCTCGCGCAGTTGAACCATGTTGCTTTCGACAACCGGCTTGATCTGGTTCATTTCCAGAGTGGCGCGAACTTTCGCGACATCCCGGTCATTGGCCAGCTCTTCAGTGCTTTCCATGACCTTCAGCGGTGACTGCACGCCTGCTTGCGCAGTTGCAGCCAGAGCACTGATCGTCATGGCTACCAGGACACGATGCCCAGAGAGTTTGCTCATGAATCTATCTCCTGTACGCAGGCCGGAGCGCTAACCAGAAACGGCAATCAGGTCATTACTTTCCTGTGAAGCAAGGTGGTCATTCAGCAACTTGAACGACAAGTAGCCTCCCGAGCACTCCCCTGATTCATCCGTTCTTGGCGTTGCAATACACCCAGAACTGCATATCGGTTTGAAGCGACATGCATGGCAGTCGCGCTGGCGGTCTTCCCTGACAGCTACCAGTTGAGTGGGGTCTACAATTGCAGCCCCCACTGAATGCGTGTTGCTGATCTCTGAAGTCAAAGCTGTACACGCTGAGTAGTACCCGCTCTGATCAAACGTGTGGAACCGGGTATCGCAGGCCCCGCTCAGACATCCATATCCACCAACACCACCAGAACGCAGTCGCTGAACACTCTCCGTCAGGCCATCCAGAGGCGAGATGTGCAGTGGCTGCTCAGAAGACCGTGGCGTGTTGGTGTAACGGTGGTAGGCCATGGCAAAGCGGCCGAGCCACATGCTGTACTCCCGGTTGGACACGCCCAGCCAGGACCAGTTAGTTATCGCATATCCGGTTTTGGTTAGCCTTTCAAAGTGGACGTACCGAATACGCTTTTCTTCGAGGAAGCTGATCAGGTCTGATGGGTTCCTGAATCGGTTAAGCAGCGGCTTGGTGACGGTGATCACCATGTACGGGGTAAGGCCATCCGCTTGAAGGGTCGAAAGCTTTTCCCAGAAGACCTTTTCGAACTCGGCATTCGACTCTGGCTTGGAAGCACGCATCAGGCGAATTTCCGGGTCCCAGGAGACGCCAACAACGCCATCGAACGCATCTCGGTACAGGTCCGCCCAACGAAGGTCATAGGACATGAGGTTGGTTTGCACCGAGAACCGGCAGTTGAAGTCGGAAAGCTCATCCCGGAGATGGTTTACAACCTTCCTCAGGAACTCCACCCCAACCAAAGTGGGCTCGCCACCGTGGAACTGGAAGAGCAGGGTTTGCCCTGGCTTCGCGAAAGTTCGGACTCGGCCGGGAATTGCGGCCAAATCCTCCCATGACATTTTCTTCGGGTTGTTCGGGATGAAGCAGTGCTGACAGTGGAGGTTGCACGCCTCCAGCAGGCGCACATAGATCATGTGATCAAAGTCAGGTGCGCCAAGACTCATCGCAGAACCTCCAAGCCGATTTCATAAGGGTCATACGAAGTGATGCCGGCAAGAGTCAGGTACTTGGAAGCCAGACGCCGGCCTTCCTCTGACTCAACAAAGCGCTTCACATGAAGAAGGTGGCTCTTGTAGCCGGCGCATTCTCCTGCCCCGGTATGAACCTGGTGATCGGTGATCGGGCACCCACTCTTGCACCAGGAGCGAAACTCGCAGCTGCGACAGTGGTTTTCGATGTGCTCGACAGCCTGAACCTTGATCCAGTTCTGCCGTGTCGGACTCGACTGGAATGCATCAATACCGTCTGCCACGTTTGGCCACTGCCCGATTTCATACTCGATGCGATCAGGGCAAGTGTTCAGAGATCCATCCGGATTGATCACGAGGAAGTCTCGCTGGCAGGAACCGCCCCAGCGCTCGCCGGGAAGGCCGTGCATCACACCCGCGATTGAAGCAGCGACAGCATTGTTGGTAACGCATGATCCGGTAGTGGATAGATCCGCCATGCTCAGATCGAACAGGCTCCTGAGGAAGCGGGCATGCTGGGCATTGTCCGGGCGATCGTCTGAAGCCCCGTAGCGGTTGTAGCGCTCTATGTTGAAGTGAGCGAAACCGTTGTCCTTGAACCATTCGTAGACGGTGGGCACATCGTCTACTTGCCGTACTGTCGGCACCATAATCGGCTCGACAATGAGCCCAGTTTCTCTGGCCAGGCCGACCTTATCCATCCAGAGTGAAATGTACTTTTCCGAAGAGCCAGAAATGGTTCTTCCCCCGAAGTCGATTGACGACCCCACATGGCCATCGCATCGGTCGTGCAGGAAAGTAATGTGACTCGGCCGCAGAGGAATCAGGCTGGTCTGAATCGACTCAACTACGCGAAGCCCCGCAAGGGCCTCACGCACGCTGTCTGAGAAGGCAATGAGGGCTTCGACCGGCAGCGTGAGAGGTTCCCCACCGTGGTAGATGATGGACACCCCGTCATGCCCTTCACGGCTCGCGAGGTCGCGTACAAGCTGCATTGCTGATTCGAGGGTGGACGGACTCATCCTTCCCTTGTCAGCTCGGACCTCTTCGGGCAGGTAACAGAAGTCACAGCCGACGTTGCAGAAGTTTGTCGGCTTTAGATAGACCTGGAGCATCAGATGGCCTTGTCGAATACTTGAAGTCGGCCTCGTACATCCTCTGGGAGCGTACCCAGCTTATGTAGGATTCGATCAGCCTCACCGGTGATGACGGATTGCTTGAGCCTGTCGAAAACCATCTTCCAGGACTCGCAGTAACCAAATTTCCCCGCCATGCCGCGTTCAAAGATAACGGCATCTCGCGCGCATCCACCTTCGCACTCGGCGTAATGCCTGCACGACTTGCAGTCGGGCGGCAGGAGCACATGGCGGGAGATGATTTCGCGGCTTGCCGGCGAAGACTGAATCCCCTCGATGACTACGGACGGCGGAAAGAAGACCATTTCCTTCGGTCCCGTCTGCACTTCACTGGTGAGCAGGTTTCCGAATCGGTACTTCGTGTCCCCCAGGTCACTGAACTCGGAGCAGTTGTAGGCATCTCCATTCGGGTCGACGGTGATGAACCGGCCACCGCAGGAGCGGGTCCAGGGGCACTGCATGTTGCGGTACCCGGCAACCTTTTCGAGCATCTGGTCCAGGGGGGTGATGTTGAAGTGCGGTACCTCGACGATCCAGCGGTCGTAGAGATCAATCAGCATCTGCCCATAGGAACGGGGCGTAATAAGCATCCCTGAACTGTTCGCGCGCCCTGCCGGATAGGCGTAGTTGTAGCGGATGTCGAAACCCTGCACCCCGTAGGAGACGGCCTTGTCGTAGATTTCGAAGGCTGTAGGGATGGAGCCCTCATCGTAAACGCCAATGACCAAGGGCCTGAAACCATCGTTGATCGACTGGTCGAGGGCACGCCAGAACAGCCGATCATAGGTCGATGCTGAGCCCTTGACCGTCCTGTACTTCTGGTAAGGGTCGAAGCTGGTCGAGATGCGGCCACCAAAGATGTTCTCGAACACCCCCTTCCATCTTTTGCTGTTGTAGCTCAAGAGGTTGGTTTGGATCGCGAAGTTAATGCCTGGGTGCACAGAAACGGCGTACTCATGGCACTTCTCGAAGAAGTCCGGCCCCATGAGCATTGGCTCGCCGCCATGCCAGATCCAATCAACCTGCCCCGTCAGCCGCGGCAACAGGCGATCGAATATCTTCTTGAAGTCGTCCAGGCTCCAGCTGCCATTCCCATCAGGCGGCGCAGAGCAGTAGCTGCAATCAGCATTGCAGTCTTTTGTCGGCTTCGCGATAACGACTGAATAGGCCATTACGGGTAGTAGCAGAAGGTATCTACGAGGGAGTCCATCCGATCACGGTCAGCAGCGACGCCGAGTGTGTTCGTGGAAACCGTCCAGTAGATGCCGCTATCGATAGTACGGAATTCGAGGCCCACTCGGCCCACGCCAAGTGGCGATGGAGCCACATAGCCCGCGTTCACGTTACCTACCCGCATTGATGCCTTCGGAACGCCGCCATTAAGACAGTTCGGCTTTCGAACGAGATCACCGTGGCGTACGAGATAGGTACCCTTCTGCACGTAGTTCGGCATCGCATCGCTGAGAAGGCGACCGCCCCAGCCCAGTTGAACATCGTTCACTACGAGCGTGCCGTTCATGAAGCTGTAGTTGCTGGCTGAGTTGAAAATCAGCGATCCACTAGACGCCCGAATAACAGGGTCGTTCTTCGAGAAGGTGATGTCGCCACCCTCATCGATGGGGTTGCCACCCATGTGAAGGGTTGTCCGCATGCGGTTGTCTTCAGGGTTACCTGTATTGATCCGGGACAGCTTCGACTGGAACGCCGGCTCAGTCCCTGGTACACCGATGACAGAGCGAATGGTGTTTGTTGCAGGAACAGTGATCGTGGTGCCCGGCAGCCCGTTTGCAACGTAGCTGTCCCAGTCTGGGATCAGTTGCTGAGTAACGCGAAAGGTATTACCGACGCAACTAAGTTGATAAGGAAAGTTGTACTTGTTGTTGGTAGCTACGCCGGCCATCAGCGGGTTTGCGCCAGTGGTAAGGACTGTCCACGCATTTGCACAGCCAGCTCCACCAGGCCAGGTGCCGTTGGTCAGCCGGTAGACACGCGCAGCATCCAAGATTGTTTGGGTGTCTTGGATGGTAACGGCTGCCCTTCTCTCGTTGATTTCCTCAACCATGTTCGGGAGCGTGGCCGCTGCAATAAGAGCCATAATCGCCATCGCAATAGCGATTTCGACAAGAGTGAAGCCTTGCGATTTGTTGCCGAAATTAACGTGCGATTTCATTGTGCATAACTCGCTTCTGGTGGGATACCCAGTTGCTGCTAGATGACTTATAGGGCTTGGTTGAAATGATTATCCGGGTATTGCCGCCTACAACCTGAGTCGGGTGCCAGGCGTAATTAGGTTCGAGAAAAGGCAGATCTACAGCCACATAAGAGCGTGTGGCATCGAACCTAACTAGAAGCGGAAGGCCAAAGGTATTTACCTGCGGCAGCTGGTAGTTATTAGACAACATCGGCACCAAAACACTAATTGGCTGCCATGTGGCCATGGTGTTGTAGGTGTGAGATACCTGCCCGTTTGCAGCTGTACTGCTTGAAAGAATCTTCTTCCGGGCAATCTCGACAACCTTGAGCACTCGCTGAGCTTGACCGACAGCAGCCTCAAGCTTCGCAGCTTCCAATCGAGCAGAAATGGCTGGCGTCAGTGTCGCCGCCAGGAATCCAACCAGCGCGATAACAATGACGACTTCCAGAAGAGTAAAGCCGCTCATCGAACGCTTCGTCATTGCTTAAGCGCCTGGTTCAAGTTGACGATCGGCATATAGAAGCCAACGGCAAACATGATGATTGTCAGCAGCATCATTGCGAATCCAACCATCGAGGCAAAGGATGAAATCTTTGCTGAATACTGGATGTAATAGGTCTTTAGCGCATCAGCCAAGTTGCCAAGCACGGTGTCTCGACCTTCCGGAGACTGATCATCAAAACCCTGGAGGTTTTGGTGAAGAATCGGCGGCCATTCGCCGTTCGAAAAAATGTCAGAAAGCTCCCGGCCTTCATTCAGTCGACCAATCGCGTCTTCATACAGTTTATGAGTCATGCCCTTGGACCGCTGGTGCAAGAACTTGAACGCCATAATGGTCGGGAAGCCGGAACTCTGGAGTAGCTGGAAACTCGTAACGAAGTCGAGTGCTCGCTTGATCTTTATCCGCTCGTTGACGAAAGAGAAGCCTGGAAGAATTCGGACGTTCTCCCAAATTTTCTCCCGGAAAATGATACAGGCCGCTATGGCAATCAGGCAGAAAAGCCAATAACCCGTATAGACCTCACGAAGGAAAAGAATTACGTGGGAAAACTCATTGAGCGCAAGATCAATCCGCTGCACCTCAATGAAATCCTTGATAGTACCGCCAGCCCAGAGCGGGATGCCGATCATGAAAAGCAGACCAAGGACCGAATACATCACCCCTTGGAACAGAGCTTTACCAAACTCTTTTGCGGCGTTTACACGATCCTGAATGGCCTTAGAGGCACGGGACAAAGACTGCGGCAGAACACCCGCCTTATCACCAGTCTCCGCGAGCAGGATTGCCGTGCTGTCGAATCTGAGTCGAGTCAGGAAGTCTTTGGGGGTCTGACAACCTTCCATTTGCTTCTGGGTCAAACCAAGTTTCCGATAATCAACAGACTCAACGATCGCTTTGGCGAAGGTTTTACCGCTCGCTACCTTGGATGCCAGAGCAGAGAGAACAAGTGCTTGCTCGATAAGCGGAAGCTTTTTCTCAAGCAGGGCGGACTTAAGCCCGCCGAGGTGATCCACGCTCACTGACTGAACAATGGAGCGTGGTACACCGGCAACCACCATGGCTTGCTCTCTATCTTCAGCCTCAACTGAGATGACTTCTTCGCCACCAAGTTGAGACAGGTATGTGACATTGAACCAAGCCATGGATTGCCCCTCGATGTTATTAGTTGCAGCGGTACTGGACGGTCAGGTTGTTACCGGCAACGGCAGCAGCAGCGACGTTGTTCGAGGCAGTCAGGGCGGTTACCAAGTCAGCACCAACAGTTGCCGGGTTATCCGAGTTGGTCAGCGGGTAGGTGATTGCCACGCGGTTGGTACCGGCGTTATAGGCAGCGGTCCAAGCGACACCCCAGACGGTGTTTTGAGGCAGACCGCGAGTACGCAGGTTCGCAGTGGTCATGGTGCCGGCGGTGCACTGGTTGGTCCGAGCCAGCTGACGGGTAATGGCAGACGGGAAGTCTTTTTGCAGCTGGGTCAGCGCGGCGCTGTATTGGGCGTCATCACGGTTTTTCAGAAGGCCGGGCAAAATAACCGCCGCCAGAAGAGCCACGATCGCGATTGCGATTACGACCTCCAGCAGGGTGAAACCATTTTGACGACGGCGTGCGTTCTTCATTTTCATGCGTGTACCTTCATAGTTGGGCAGTGAGAGCGTTTTGTGCAGCGGGCAGAACTGGTACAGCTGGAGCCGCGTCCCGAGACAGCCGACCTCCAACTCGGTCTGACAAGTAAGGCCTCAGCTCAGCCTCAAGCTGCGCGAAACCAATCACACCGTCTTTCACGAGTCTTAGCCCGTCCGACCAAAGATCCTCAAAGGTTCCTTGAGCCAGCTGGGATCGTCTCAGAACAGATGGGGAGGCTCCAGCCAAAATGGCCTCCTGAACTTCGGGTGTCATTTCGAGGATTTCGATAATCCCTCGACGACCTTTTAGGCCCGCCCCCTTTCTGCCATCCGGGTTGCAGGTGGGGCATCCGGCCGGGTTTGCTTTGAACAGCCGCAGATCGCCATCCATTTTGAACACAGGGTCTGCGCCATACCTCTCGAACTGATTGGTGTCAGATCGGAACAGGTACTCAACCTTGCATTTCGGGCAGAGAGCACGGACCAGACGTTGAGCAATGAACGCGGTGGTATTGCTGACGATGATGTCCGAAGGGACATCCATACGTTCGAGTCGCGAGATGGACTCATGACTGTTGTTGGTGTGGAGGGTCGTGAGAACCAAGTGGCCAGTCATTGCCGCCTTGTAACCAAGCTCAGCGGTCTCGTTGTCACGCATCTCACCCACGAGCAGAACGTCCGGGTCCTGGCGCAGAAGCGCTCTCAGGGCCTGGGCAAAGGTTAGATTGGGGCCGCACTCCGTATGGCTCATGCCCTCGTGCTGGATCTCAACCGGGTCTTCGATCGTGTGATAGTTCTTGTTCGGATCGCGCCCGTAAATGTCCATCAGCAGGGCGTTAAGGGTTGTCGTTTTACCCGAGCCAGTAGGCCCGGTCAGAATGATAAGACCGTTAGGGGACTCACCAAACCGACGAAGCTTCTCCATGTTCCCCTTGGAAATACCGAGCTTGTCGAGACTACCGAGTGACGTGTTGTTACCAAGGAGGCGGAGTACGAACTTCAGAACCTTGTCACTACCTTTCGCGCACGGAAGGCTGTTCACGCGAAGGTTGATCTTCTTGTGAGTGCTAAGAGCGAAGTCGAATTTGCCATCCTGCGTTTTATTAGACTCAAACGGCAAGTTGCAGAAGTTCTCTACCAGTACCCGTGAAATTGCTTCGTGATACTTGAACGGATACATGCGCTTGGTGATGAGTTCACCATCAATACGCATACGAATGGCAATCTGCTCGCCCTGAGTCGGCTGCAAGTGAATATCTGATGCATCAAGCTTTGCAGCTTCGCGAATAAGATCCTCAATGCGTTGACGCGCATGTACCTCTTGTTGCTGTTGATCGAGCGAATCAATGTCCTCATCCACGCTGTGGATTGATTTCAACTGCTCGATTTTGCTCGTGCTGATAACGCCAATGCGAGTTGCCCCGGTACCCTTCGAGCGGGAATATGCGGTGGCTCGCTCATTTTGTCTGCGATTGAATGGGTTGGTGAGATAGATCGTGTCGCCGTAAATGATCCATTGCTCACCTTCCTCACCCAACATCAGGTCGACGCCTTCCTCAACCTTAACGAAGAAGTCCTTCTTAAGGTATTTGGCGATAGCCTGACAGACAGCCTCGTCGTCCTTACAGACGCGCCAGATGTCCGGAATGATAGCCGCTGGATTTTCACTAACCGGCAAGGTATCTGCTTGCTGCTGAGTGATCTTTCCTGCCTGGACCAAGTGCTGACAAATAGCACTCTGAATTGCACGAACGGGATCACTCATGATCAATCATCCGCAAAGCGCTTGGATTTGGTCCAGTCGATTGCAACAACTTTCGAAGTGCCATCTTCGTGGGTGAAAAATGCTTTATCAATGGTGAACCGGCTCAGTTTGTACTTACCAACTTTCTGCCCATTGCGCAGCTCTTGATAGCCATCATGAGTGTCGACGATGATGGAGTTCGCTCCGATCTCTACCAGGTTAATGCGGTCTTCATCCTCAGCGTCTTCATTGTTCATCTGGTTTGATTGATTGCCAGAGTTGCCTTGGTTGTTATTTGCTTGATTATCGCCAAGTGTCGGCAGCGTCTGGTTACCGAAAACGGCCTCGCGCGGAACGACGGGACCAAAACCGGCAAATGGGTCGTTAGGCTGCCCTGCTTGACCTTGCTGACTGGAAGAGTTCTTACCATTCTTCATCATGTCAGTAGCAAACTTGGTTAGATCCGGGACGCCAAGTGGATTGCCGTTCTCGTCCACAAAAAAACCTGCTTCCTGCATCTGGCTGTAATGTTTGGACATTTCAGCGCGAAGCTTGAGTTGCTGTTCCTTTTCCTTCATTTCCTGAAGCAGCGCATTGCGCGCCAGGATTGCATCGCTATCGCCATCAGCAAAAGAAGGGGCTGTTGCAATAACCGACAGGATGGCAATGGCGCATGTTGCAATTTTGGTTTTCATTTTAGGTCCCCACTACAGAGAAGTTTATGAGAATGCCGTCCCCTTCAATTTTGTATTCATAGAGGAATATCGGGACAGATTCCTGAAGGGTTTTCAGGGTGTACAGGACTAGCTTGGTTTCGCCCTTTGCAATACCAGACCAGTGCTTGAGTGGACCCTTGTAGAGTTGCAACTGTTCAGCATCTGACTCTGTGTATGCCTTGATTGAAATTCCATACTGCTGTGAAGCGTTAGAAAGCTTGCGCCAGCTATCTTCAATTCGAGGCAACTCAGCAATAACGCCAAGCTCAGCGACATCAGCAGCCGCAAAGCGAATGTCGTCATTTATGCTTTCAAAGTCAGCCGGCAGCTTCCTGTCAGCAGCTAGATCAATTGAAACCTTTACCGACAATCCAGCGGTCAACATAATTGCCAACCACATGTACGTCGTGAACTTGCGCTTCGCACCTGTTGCGGAAGCACTTCCGAATGAGATTTTAATTTCCATCCCCTCCCGCTTCAGAATTGTTGAAGGTCCAAATGAAGCGTTCTTCTGGGGTTCGAGCTGCATTCAACCATGCAAACTTGCTGGCCAAATCCAGATTGAATCCTTCTGACGAAACAAGCGTGTGCTCCTGATTGTCGAAGCTATAAATTACGCCTTCAGTTGGAATTCCGTACTGCCCAGCTTTTGGTGTTTGTAAGCGTGGGTCGTAACTGGCGAGTTCGGTAAGCCTGTTGATGGGAATGCTGTAGTTTGGATATGAAAGAAGCCGCTTAGCTTGCAACTCTGCCAGCCGCTCTTGCAGAGTAGAAAGCTCCAGCTGCTTGTTTGCGTACGAAGTCATTTTCATCGTGTGGACGGTGTAAAGACCGTAGTTCACGACGGCAGTGGCGATGGCAATAACCAAGCAGAATCCGCCAACATAGACCCAGCGCCGCTGCTCTAGCTGCTTATTACGCTCGAAGATTTCCGCGCGGGTGTAAGCAGGAGTAGCCGGCAGCTTGAGATCTTCGAGATCAACCGTAATTCGGGTTGCGTTCTCGAAGTTGTACTCCATCAAGTCCGGGAAGAAATTGTCGATGTACTCCGAAGAGGTGAGGATCGACTTAGGACTTTCCATGTCCTCGTCAACATTCATCCGGATGTAGAGACCGTTAGTCTCACCAAGCGGATAAACGATTACTTCATTCCCGAGCGGAACCTTTCCATTGGCAAATAGGGTCTGCCACAGACCGTACACAGGAATACCTGGGTAGGAGTCTCGCAGGCGGATCAGCCAACCTTCATCGATAAAGATAGGGGGGCGGCCATCCGCCCCTTCTGGTTCAACGATGGTCAGCACTTCAGAGTCATTACCGCTCCGCAGTGATTCGGTACCGATCACATCGCGGAAGATGATGACTTCTTTGCCATCGATCTCGATTGGTACCCCGAGTGCAATTTCGGTCATTACATTGCGCCTTCAATCAGGGTCGGAGTCACCACCAGCACCAACTCACGACGCTCGATGTCGTTGTTGATATCTTCCATGAGCGGGGATACAGCCTTCGAAACCAGGCCTTCCCACGGCAGGGTGGTCAGTTCCTTGGTCAAGCGCTTGGTGATCAAACCGCCCAGGTGGACCGGCCGGCCGGAGCTGGTGATCAGTTGAGTGGAGAACTCCTTGAGGTTTACGCGTGGAGTCTCAAATTCGTAGTCACCAATGGAGATCGTGTCGTTCGGGCCCAGGTTCGAAACCACAGGCCAGATGTCTACGAGCAGCTGCTCGTTGTCGAGAACCCGGACGGTAACCGACAGGGTTACACCAACTTTCAGACGGCCCAGCCGCGGGGTAACGGTGACGTTGCCCGACTCATCGGTGGCCTGCTCAACATCTACGATGTAGGTCAGCTCTTGGCCGGCATAGATCTGAGCAGGAACACCGTTTCGCACGGTCAAGTTGGGCTGGTCATTCAGTTCGACACGGCCGAACTGCTGAAGGAAGGACAGGAGCATCGACGCATCGACTGTATCACCGTCGAAGGTGCCGGCCAGCTGCCACAGTGGGTTGGTATTTGTTGCAGCCTGCTGTACCGAGTTCAGCACGAAACCAAGGGGGTTGCCGTTGATCGAGCCCTGAACGATAGCGTTCCAGTCGATACCCTTGGTCTTGTTGTCCTTCAGGATCACGTCATAGGCCTCAACCTGTACGTTGACCTGCTTAGTGGACTGGCCGATGGCCGTGCGGAGGAAGCGGTCCAGCAGTTTCATCTTGGAAGGCGGGCCGCCGGCAGTTACAACGCCAACCGAGCGAATCCCCTCAATGTATGGCTGCACTTCTTCCGAGTCGGTCAGAAGACCAGGCATGCCGCCGCCATCGAAGTTCAGCCCTTGCTCTTCACCTACTACGTTCGGTGCGCCAACCTGAGTTGAGTCACCACCGTTGTCAGAACCTGCATCAGCACTATCGGACGCAACGCCAAGGATTGTTCTCGCCCCCTGCATCACGCGAGCCCACTCATCTTCGGACAGGGTGTATCCAACGGATGTACTTGTGCTGACGCCCGCAGTGTTCTGGCCGCTACCACCACTGCTACCACCCTCACTGGATGAGGCAGCGCCAGCAGTCTGCGTGGATGCAACCACGTTGTTGACGTTACGGGTCGATGCAAAGGTGGCGAGGTTCCATTCCTTGGTTTCGAAATCGGTCACCAGAATCCGGTTTGCTTCAACCGTGATCGACAGATCGCGAACACCCTCGATGTACTCGATCACGTCACTGATCAGCATCCCGCGGGCGGCGATGTCGATCGGGTCGTTCAGGTTGACCTCACCGCTCGGGATGATGGCGTAGCCTGGAAGGATCTCTTGGAGAATGGACCGCAGAGACTTGCCTTGAGCAGACAAGAACACCTGCTTCGACATGGCCACGTTCTCAGGGCGATATTCGCGCACATAGGTTGTGCCACGGGCAGCCTGCATCGCCATTTTCGCGTCAGGGCGCAGGGGCGCGCTCTTGCTTTCCTCGCTCAGCTCGAACTGGCTTGCACAGCCAAACAGAGCGGTAGAAATGGCGAATGAGGCCGCCAATGTTTTCAGATTGAAGGACATGGTTGGGCCTCTTAGTTCGGGCGGTCAGTCAGGATGATCATGGGGGCCGGGTTGCCGCTGGCATCGGTCAGATCCCAGAAATACTGGAAGCGAACTCGGGCATCCCGGATCGAGGAAGTCAGCTTTCTCAGCGCCACATCACGAGGGTCAGTGGACACGAAGTCATAGCGGCGGTTGCTCAGCTCTGGCTTGGTGGTGAAGTCCGTCTGCACGCGCCAGCCAACGGGCATAACGCCCTGGACGATTTCCTTGATGGTCGCGCCCTGGAATTCGGCAGCAACCGGCTCGTTGATAACGACGGTCGGGTCGATTCGTTCGAGAGTGACCCGCTTCTTGGCCTGGGTCTCGATCACTTCGGCGCTTGCCTCGGCCATCATCAGGAGCTGATCGCTCTCACTCTTGATTGCGGCGATATCGGCCAGGTGCTCAGTCTTCACACGAGCTGCTTCTTTCTGCGCCATCAGGTTGAGATCGAGGGCCTTACGGATCTCGCTTTCCTGAATGGCCAGGTTCAGCTTGCGTTCTGCCGCAGCGCGCTCAGCAGCGGCCTGGGCTTCAACCAGCTTCTGCTCTGCCTGCACGCGCGCTTTGGCCAGCTGGCTCTTGTTGGTTTCCAGCTCATTGATGGTCTGGCGATAGACCTTCTCGGTTCGAGTCTCTTCGATGGAGCTGAGCGGCTCATCACGGGAGAGGTCGAGCACAGCAGCCGGTGCTGCTTGGCTGCGAACGTAATCGGCTGGCTCGGTGACGCTCTGTGCACGCCCGGCCTCGTACGCCCGGTCAAAGGGGGACAGCTGAGCACTGCGAGACAGCACTTCATCGCTGTAGCCGGAGGCTATGGCTTGAGCACACAGGCTTAGTACAAACAGGCCGGACAGACACTTTTTCATCACACGAAATACCCTCGTAGGAGATCCTTTCTCCTAATAGCGGGTGGGTGGTGAACAAAGAGGCCCTTTGGCTGGAAGAAAAATCGAAAAAAATGCATCTTCACCTCAAATTTCTGTGAGGTGTTTGGGATGTCGGCAAAACCTGCAAGGGTGAGTGCAGCTTCAGGACTGATGGCGCTGCTTATTGTTCTGGCCGTTTTGATCCTTGGGTATTCGGCCTATCTGATTGAGACCGAGAAGGCTCTGGACTTCCAGGCAGACATGCTGGAGCCATCGCCTTTCATCTTTCGCCCTCTGGTTGTCATGCAACTGATTAGTGCAGGAGGCTTCCTTGGAACGGTGGTAGCAGTGACGCTCAAGGTCGTGCATTCGATCTTTGCCGTCGCCATTGTCTTCACTATTTCAACGATCGTGTTTGGGCGGTTTGGCCACGCCAAGGCAGCGATCCAATCAACCATGGAGTCCAAGTCCGACATTCGGAAGCAGGAGTTTGAATGCCGAATTACAGGCTCCGAAATGTTGGTCAGCGTGCCCCCGAACATGAACCATCGTACGGGCGAGCCCATACCGGGCATCAACGACAACAATCCCTACAATCAGCGATTCTTTAGAATTGACGCGAAGCCACTGAAGCTCGCCAGGCAGCCGGAGAGCGCCATCGAGAAGCTCCAGATCGCCATTCTGGAGATGCTTACCGCACACGCTGATGTGCCGGCATCAATCGGCAATCACCACGCTGACGCGACCCTGATGGAGCACTCAAAAGACATATCGAGGAAGGTAAAGGCCGTAATGGCCCGCATGGGGCGCAAGGATGATCTGGCTGGTCTTGTAGGCCTCGCTCACGACCTCGACAAGCTCCTGGCATATCGGAAAAAAGGCGATAGCTGGATCAAGAACGGGAAGGCCACCCACCACAACACCTACTCGGCCTACATCGTGCAGCATCTGCAAGCTTTCAATGAGTTGCCCGAGGATGATCAAAACGTCCTGGTGCTGGTCCTGCGTTACTACCACCACCCCGACCAACTGCCTCTGAATGCAGGCGAACGTGTTGAACACCTCATTCAAGCGCTCAGAGAGGCAGATGGCTGGGGGATTCGCTCCGAGCGGACAAATGCTATCGCTGCTGCCAAGGACAACCCCACCACCACCAGCATTCTGAGTGACGGCCTGAGTCAGTTCTTCGCGGACGCAGACATCAACAGGTACAAGGGCGGCTCGAAGGCTGATGGCTGGACAGTCAATGCGGTTGAGTTTGTCATCGTCCCAGCATCGACCATTCTGGAGGGCCTGCATAAGTTCCTGCCGGCCGAGCTAACCCGGCAGCTGCAACTTGGGGTCGATACGCGAATCTTCGGCCATCCCGCCATCGAGATCATCACTGATACTTTGCGGGATATGGGCTTGCTCATGGAAGAGTACAAAGACATGAAGACCACCACTGGCCTCTTCGATGTCAAAGTCGGAATGATGCGCTTCTCTGCCTGCTTCCTGCTGGACAAGATGAGCCTGGTGAAACTGCTGCCGACCACGGTTCCCAAGTGGGGGATGTCGGAATATGGCCTTCGCGTCAGAAAGCCAACCTCAAGCAACCCTGTGGATGATGAGCCCGAGGACTGATAAGTCTACTCGGGCAGGTGGTCAGGGCTTTGCAAGTATGTCCATCGCGCCTTTGGTTCGCAGAACTCGGTCGGCGCGATCTACCTGCCCCATTTCATTCCAGCAATGGAATGCATCGCTGTAGCGTGCCTGCCGCTCGGCCAAGCGGCAATGAACCGTTCTCCGCTCGTCCCCACTCAGATAGTCATCAGCAAACTGCGCATTGGTTTCGTCCCGGCCGGTTTCCCAAAGCAGCGCGCTCACAACATCGATGGCCATCTTCCTGTTCTTGCCGCTGAGCCCCCAGAACTTCATCTTGAGCTCGCCCTTCTCGCTCCGATAGACGTAATCCTGCATGAGTGACTCGGCAAGTGGGTACTTGCCCAGGGCAACAGCCTCTTGCGCCGCCATGAGTCGACTCCGCGCATCGATGTCAGCCTGAGTAACCGGGATCAGGCCCCGATCTGCACAGCCGGCAAGCATCAATGCCAGAGAGAGCGCTGCAACACATGACGGACGCATATTAGGAATCCTTGAAGTGCGAAACGAGGTCGTAGCTCTTGCCGGCACTGAACAGAGTGTTCTCTCGTGGAACAAGCTGCTTCAGCAAACTGGGTTTGACCCCGAACATCCGGGTCACCTCGTTGTAGGCTGACTCCGGCGTCTTGAGCAGGAAGAATGTCGCGAAATTACGCAGGAGGTCTTGCGTGATTTGGTCAGGCTGCTGGACACCCAGCCAGGCCCCAACGCCATAGCCACGCCCCTCAGTCCCGATACGGTTGAACGGGCTCATCGGGCTCTGGCTGATCTCTTTGATGTGCTTACCCTCGTCCGCGATCATGATGTGGCTCGGGTAGCGCGGGTTGAAGCGTCCGCTGCGCTTGGTTTCCTGCACGCCCATCGCGAAGACGCGGGAAGCCACGATCCGCATGATGATCTGCTGATGCGGCGGGGAGATCTCGGTCAGGTCGTAGACGTTGATCTTTCCCGACTGCAAACGTGACGGGTTCCCGGTGAAGAGCCTGGAGTCGCACATGTCCCGAATCGTATTGCGAAGGCCAAAGAGCGATTCGCGGGACCAGTGCTCCCACATGGCACTGCCGGCAGTGGTCTTTTTGGTCAGGGCGTCGTAGTTGACGTGTTGAATCGCCGTGGCCTTCAGCTGCTCGATCAGCTCGTCTGTGACTTCGGCTATCTCCTGCCTGAGAGTGTCGATTGGCAGATCAAGTCCGTGGCTCTTCTGAATGATGCTCTCAGCCTTCTTGGTACACCGGCCGTACAGATCCATGATGTCTTCGACGGTGCCGATCGGCAACTTCGAAGTGATTGTGCTGGCCACGAGGTCAACCTGGTCAAGAACGTCATTCATCGTCGGAGCAGGCTTGCCCCACGTATCTTCGTCGTCGTGATCAATGCCTTTCTTGCGGTAGACCTCCCTGAGAATGTCAGACAGGTATCCCAGCTGCTTGATGCCAGTGTTGGGGGCGAAGTGCTTGACCAGCTGCTTCATGGACTCGATTGTCATCAGCACACCACCACCCTCTTTGTTCCTAGGAACCTGAAGGGGGTTGATGGATGAGCCGCCATCGAAGTAGTTGAAGCTGATGATGTTGAAGTCTGATGGGTCGAGCTTGTCAGAGAGGCCTGATGCCGCGAAGTTCTCGTAGCGGAAGTCCCCTTTGACATCGACGACATGCAGCGTCAGGCCGCGCTGGTAAATGCGCGCAGCCATCTGGTGGATAGTCCACGTCTTGCCGCCGCCAGACTGCCCCAGGAACAGGGCGTTGAAGTTGGAGACCTGAGTAAATGCCCACTCCACTGACTGCCCGCGGGTGTCAGTGCCGATGTGGATTGGATCGTCGTGATTCATCTTTGAACTGCCGGATGATGAAGTTTGATGGCCTTGATGCTGTTCAGCAGCTCAAGGTTCTCTATGACTTGTCTGGGGAGCGGGTAATCCTTCTCGACCCTGACGTACGGGAATCGACAGGTGCTGCACTTCAGTTCCTCATTTCGGAGCTTTACTGAGTTCGCAGCTGAGTCCGCAATAACCTCGAATTCCTCATCTCCCCCACACTCACACCGAACCCCAACGCCACCCCGCAACAGTCGAATGGCACGGTCGTCGAAGTCCCCCTTCACTTTTGCCGCAGGCGTGGCATCAGGAGAGAGCTTGCCGAGGAAGGTTTCCCACACGTTGTCGTGAGGCTTGGTGACTTTGAAGTCGTTCACCCGAGCATCAATTTCGTGGAGTACGTGCGCCAGCTCGTGCGGGATGACCTCTTCGATCATTGATCTGAAGTCTTGGTATAGGAACAGTCCCTGGTACCGGAGCTCGACCACCCCATGCGCCTCACCGCTGATGGTCATCACATCGACCTTCGAGACGGAGTGCTCTGTCAGGGAGTAGTCAAACCTGAGATCAACCCAGACCCTATGGCCGGGGAATCTGATCCGTCCGAGCAGGTTATCCACGACGCGGGCAGCGTGAATCTCACGCGGATACTCGGCGTTGTGCTGGTAGATGTTGGTCAGCTTGAGGTTTTCGTTCATGCACTAATAACCGACCTCAAGTGGCCAAAAAGCACCAGCTCATACGAAATTTCTTCCGCATGCGGAAAATTTGAGCCAGCTCGGCTCGCATCGATCTATAGCTTGATCACCGTGACAGGCTGTCTCGTTACAATGCGAGCAACTAACAGGAGGGTGTCCAGGTTCGCCCCTTGGATTACCTTAAAAAACTGCCTCCAGAATGGAACAGGGGCATGTCGGCAATGGAGCAAATCCTCTGAACACATCGAACCTTTGGCCATGCCTGTCATCCCGAGTTAGCAAGGATGACCCCGCAAGAGCCAATCGACTTGGTACTGCGCGCAACTGGGTGCGTAGTTGATGTCCTCTCGGATCTATGACTACCTCGTGCATATCGCAGAAGGTAAGGACATCAACCTCACCGCGTTGCTTGATCGACTTCAGCAAGCTGGTATCTCTCGCGGGGAGTGCTCCCTGGTGCTGAGGTCAACCAAGTTACGTAAAGATCGGTACCGCGTAGAGATAGCAGATCACGATGCTTTCCAGCGCCTAATGCAGCGGTTCGCTCCATCAGGGGAAACTGGTCGAGTCGGTGCTGCATTCGATGGAGACAGCCATAGGGCCGGCGTGTCAGGTAGCGTTCTTATGATGCGCTCAATCCACCACCCTCACCCTGTTGTTGCTCTTTACGAGCACGGCACCTGGCGAATGCCTCGATCAATTGGCGCTGTGGGTGTCATCGTTGAAAACCTTGAAAACTTCCTTGAGCTAGACAAGACCGCAGCCCTCGCAGCGGATCTGCTTGGCCGCGAGTCTTTCGACATTGAATTCATCTATGGCTCAGGGAATCAGATCAGCAATCGCTTCAACCCGGCCTGTCTATCCAGCTTCAGCGAACTCTACTGTCTTTTTGACATTGATCCGGGTGGCCTCAGGATGTTCTCAACCTTGTTGAAGCAAATGCCTGACACAAAAATTCGCTTCTTGGCCCCGGTAGATGTTTTCACTCGTTTAGAGAAGTCGCGTTACATTCTGAGCGCAAAGGAAAGCCAGGAAATCCTTCGCTTTGTGGGCATGACCCCCGAAACCGACACCCTTATTCGTTACATGCGCCAGCACAACTCAGTCCTTGAGCAGGAAACATATCTGCTACCAATGGCATTCGAAGGAACAGAATGAGTATCGAAGATTTCTATTGGTCATTCACTTTCAAGCAAATAGTCCTCGTTAATAGCGGGAAGTATTGCTATGTGAAGGTTCCCCTTAACGAGCACATCTGTCTGCTCGGAGCCAACAATGGGGGGAAGACCTCAATCTTAAACTCCCTGAAGTTCTTCCTGCTCCCTGAAGAAAACCTTCATGACTGCGCGAAGAAGTTCGGGTTGAGAAACTCGACGGGCTTCTACAGTCGCGAGTCCACGTACCAGTTCTACTTCCCTGGCCGAAGCTCATTTGTGATCCTTGAGGCAGAGAATCCTCATGGAACCTTCTGCATCGTTCTCAACCAAGGGAACAAGCCATTCTCGTATGAGCGTACGGGGGTGCCGTGCGCTTACAACGAGATCGAACACCTGTTCTGGAACGTCCACTCACCAATCAACGGTGGCCAGGGCGCTCCGGTACCGGGCCTTAGCGTTCAGGGAATATCCGCAGCCCTGAAGGGAAAGGGTGGCGTCCTTATCAGAGATATCAACGCCATCAAAGAGCGGATGTACAAGCACAACCCTACTCGCCCTGAAATCGGTAGATTCTGCTTGCTGCCCCTGAAGAGCGGAGGTGCCAAGCAGCGAGAGGTCGATGCTTGGAAGCGCCTAATCCACCTTTCTTTTGACATTGGTGCAAAAGACCGAAGGACGCTGCCTGACACCATTGCAACCATCATCGAGGGCCGCAAGGCGCGGACTGAGGCCGAAGTGAACATCAACTTCGGCGAGATTATGGAGCGATATCAGGGGCTTCGCGCCACCGAGAATCGGCTCCAGACTATTAAAAATGGAGAGCGCTATTGGAGCGCATTCGATAGGGGATTTGTCGAAGTCGAAGCTCGTGCCGGCAATTTGCTGAACCAACTTCTCGACGCTGAGAGCAGCATCGAAGAGGTCAAAGCACAACTGCTGGATGTCCGTGCTCAGCGAACGCTTGAGTACACCCAGCGCAATGACCATTCCCGTGAACTGGAAAAGCAGTCGGCTGCCCTTGTGGCGGAGTACAACCACTGCCGCGGTGTTGTTTCAAGTGCCAAGCGATTCCTCGACCAAATCCACAAAGAGGCCATTGATCTTGGTGCTGCACGTGCTGGATACGCTGGCAAATCACTGCCAGATATTCTTCAGATTCGACTGGACACTCTGGAGGAAACCAAGCTCGATCTCACTACCCTGGAAGACAAGGCAAAGCTGCATGCCGAGTTCGAGTCTGTAAACCGGCAGGTCAAGCAACTGCGGCAATTGCAGGAAGATACGGACCTTTGGATCAAAAACAGCACCAGCACCGTCCTAGACCATATAGATCCGGACAAAGCTAACCTGCTGTTCTCTCTGAACCAGAGCGTATTCAGCGTGGAATGCGATTCGCTTGAATCAGGCACCAAGAGCGTGATTGAGCAGTTTGCGGGGCTGATGTGCGCTGATGATGGGGCGCTCAAATTCCTTGGCAGACAAACTGGCATAACTATTCAACGCTATAGCGCCGCTGAACTGCTCGCTAACAAGCAAGAGGAACTCCGTAGCATTACCAGTCAGTTGCTCAAGGCTGAAGCACGTAACCGTGAGCTTTCCAGCCGTGTGACTCAGACCGAAGACCAACTTGCCGTGCAGCGCAAAAAACTTCTCGACGACATCACTCGTGATGAGTACGAGATTGGCCTTCTGAAGCGCGCAGAACATATTGAGACCGAACTTCGTAGGCGGACTGAAGAGCACGAGCAAGCCAGTTCCTCCCTGTCTTTGCTTGAAGCCCAATGCCAAGAAGCAAACACGAAGCATCAAGACGCAAGAACTCAGCGGGATGAAGCCAGCAGGGCTCTTGAGCAAGCCAAGAGGGATAGCGAAGACGTAATCCGCTGGGCCACGAAGATCAATGATCTCCTTCACTCTAGGATGATCATGTTCCGCGCGGGGCACGCTCGCGGGGAGCCACAGCACATGGCAGTCAGTCAGCAGGTGATTGACGACATGGATCAGCGTTGCCGTGACCTCGGGACAAGTTTGCACGACCTTTGTCGGCAAGTGTCCGACCTGCTTGACGCAGTACCCATCGACGACAGCAGTTCCGATCAGGCTCATCGCGCTGTCTATGAGCTCAGCGATCTAAGGCAGATCCACGATCGCTATGCCCTGCTTTACGCTCGACTAGCCGCTGACGAAGACATGCACTTCAACCAAGTTGTTGCGCACAACCACGATACTGACATCCAGATGCGACAGATCGCATCAACGCGGACGCTCATCAACGGCTTTATTCGGGAGATTGAAGACCACCTCAAGTCTGTGAGGATTTCGAACATCGAAGAAATCCGTATCGACTGCAATCTCCACCCTCAATTCGATGAACTGCTGAACGTGCTTGAGTCCGTCAACATGACTGGTGGGGAGCTGCCACCTGACGTGTTGTATGAACGCCTGGGCAGTTTCTTCAGCCAATTCTTTGAGTCCGAAAATCGGCGTGACTCAAGCCTGAACATGGCGAAGCTAATCAGCAGTGTTGAATACAGCGTTAGGTTGCAGGGTAAAAGTGAGTTCCAGGTTGAAGCGCAGTCCACCGGTACTTCGGTAATGATCAACATCCGTGTACTTGCATTTCTGCTCAAGCAGCTTTTGCAGAACGACAGTCGGGTCTCAATGCCGCTGCTCATTGATGAAATTGCTCAATTGGATGTGGACAACCTCAAGAGCGCAAGGGACATCGCGAACGCTGATGGATTTAGCATCTTCGCCGCGACGCCAAGCTGGACGCCTGCTGTCGGCAAGGTGCTCGGGAAATTTATGAACCTGAGCCACTTCGTGGCAAACGAGGAATCGTATAGCGCCGAACGGACAATCCTCTATACCGGGGTAAGTGAGTCCATCAGCCAGCGCGATGACCTCGCTGCCGGCCACAACGCCGCTCAAGAAAGAGTGGATGGCGCATGATCGTCAATGCCGAGTACGCCATTGTCTCGATGATCGAGAATAAAGGTCTCTACCTCGACCTGATTGACCACATGGACAAGGCCGGTGAGGAAGAAGAGATCCGGATATCCATGTACCAGCACAAGCTGAGTAAGCTGCTGGATAAAGTCGGGCCACTCGACAGGGATCGCCCAGCAAAGGATGTCCCAGCCGCTCGCCGCAAGTTGGAAGCTGCACTGTCTATTGAGAACCTTGAGCGAACCGGTTTAGTCATTCATGTCGATCATGCACGTGGCGTGATGGTGTTCGCCCAGTTCATCATCGAGATGTTCAGGCACTTCGATGGCGCGAGGCTGCGGAAACTCAATAGCGCTGATTACGAGATCATTCGTGCATCGTTTAACCGGCTCTACATGATCTTCGCCGGGATGCAGTCCCTGACTGAGAGCGATATCGACTTTAGGGAGCAGGTCGATGCATTGCTCAAGCTCATTCGCAATGCACTGTCGAAGATGAATGAGTGCGTAGCTGCCCTTCAATCCCGGCTTTCCAGGCTGGGTGAGATTGTCGATCACATGCGATATGACGACATCGATGAAGTGTCGGCCGCCAGAGAAGCACTCAACGAAATCAATAGCATATACCTCCGCAACATACTCCCTGCGCTGGAGTTCCTGGCCGAGAACACCGACCTGAAAGAAGGGAAGCCTGCGCTCCAAGCCCTCACGTTGATCGCGGATCACCTCTATGGCCACGGGCACCACCGACTTGCCACATCGATTTATTACAATGTCGAGGCCATCCGTTCATATCGGCATGACATCGACGTAATCCGCGGCTCACTGATGCGTTACGTGCAGCAGAATGCTGCCCAGCGACGCGCCTATGACCGGATCGAGGAAGCATGGAACATTCTCTATTCGGCAGTAGAGAAGCTGCATGACGGCGCTCTTAAGGGCAACCAGTTACCCAGCAGCGATCCCGTGTTCGACAACTGGACGACATTCAATGGAGTTAAGTTTCGACGCTTCGATCCGAAAGTAGAGTGGCCAGAGCGAAATCACCGGCTGATCCTGACAGAGCACCTGCGAACTGAGCTGCCTAACGTGCGAATTGAGGCACCTGCGGCACAGATCGTTAAGCTTGTGAGTGACTCGGGATTCAGTCGATCGAAAGCAGAGGAAGAGCGCCTTACCCACATCATGCGGCTTGTCGACAACTGGAAGGTTACTCCATGCGCCGATTTGCACAGCGAGCTTAATGCATACCTCACCGCGAACCTTGATGACTACAGCCTGAACGACCTACTTGTCGCAATTAGCTGTGTTCAAGGCGCGGGCGATGGTTCACTTCAGCCCCGCTTCGTGCTTGGGACCATTTCGACCAATACCGAACGCCTGCGCTACTACAAGGTAAGCTTGGAGATTGCTGATGCTTGAGCAAAACCACTCCCCCCTGAACGTACAGTCGAGAGTTCTGAATAGAAAACTATCGATTGAGCTCTATTCCCACCTGATGTTTGGCCGGATGATCAACCGGACTCACTTCATAGAAGGGAGACTTGCATCCAATCCTCTGTTCGAGGAACTGCTAAACAATTTCGATCAGTACCGGACCATTTACGATCTCATTGGCTATGAGCTGGTGATGCGCGACGGTTTTGTCTTCCTGCGCACAGCTGACGCTGCCGAGGTGGAGAAGGACGACATCGCAAGAAGCTTCCAGGGCCTGCTCTTGGTTCTTTTCCGCGGTGTTTTGGAAATGGGTTACACCATGGACGTACTGCTCCGAGATGAAGCTGGCCTGTCAGACACATGGATCGAAGAGATCGGAAAGGGGCAGGACAAGGTTGAGGTGCTGATTGCATGCGGAATGAAGTCTGGCAACCTGCTGGAGCACGTAAAAAAGCTTGAAGCAAGAAGCGTCGCATACAGGAACGCCAAGGGTAACCTGGTGCTAACTGAGGCCGGAGCTGGGTTCTTCAATGACTTGCTGGGTGAAGGAGACCTCACGCTGTAACCGTTGTTTTCATCGCAGTTAAAGCGGTGCCGACTGGCCCGCTTTCATTCTGGTCAGCGCCTTAATGCTCATGGCCAATCAGTCAGCGCACAGATCGAACTCGGCCGCGATCCTATCCCACTCCGAAAAATCACCCGCGTTGCCGGCCTGTATGAGCCGGTCCATAGCCGGGAACGTCGCAGTCTCCTGAATATGACGAATTACATCGCGCCGCTTTGCAGGCCACTTGTTGATGCCGACAGCGAATACAGCCTTTGAGATGCGATCTGGGTCGATGGCTCTAGGCTGCTGTCCGACACGATCAACGGCTTGCTCCTGGATGGCCTGCATCTGCGGCTCACTCTGAGGATCTTCCCCTCTCCGTTCCTGTGGCTGCCTAGCCACAGACGATGAGCGATACAGATCAGCGATAACGGTGGTTTCCATCCACGGGTAAACGAGCCGGCCCAGCGCGAGCAGGTAAGCCTGAATGTGGAAGACATCCACTTGGGTGATGGCTACATCAATTCGACTCTGCTGTGAGTCTGAGTCCATCTGGTAGGCACATGCGGGAATCGATAAGCCTGATCAGCAGCAGGGCCACACCTCAAGTGTTTCTGCGGCACCCCAGGCCTCACTACATCGAACAGCACTGTGGGCATCTCTCCAGCTAGGCATGCGAATAGCTGAATAGCCTCGGCCAGGTAGATCGGGATGATGATCTTGGAGGTATCACGGGCTAGTAGGTATGCCCCGTCGACTTTCCTGGAGAACGCGAGCGACACAAGCGGTGTCGCCGAGATGGGGGTCCTCTCAGGCGAAAGGCCGTTCCGTATCAGCAGAGATACACACAGTCCGTGATTCGAGAATATCTGGTGCGATGCCACGTAGAGATCGCTGCCAGGTCGGTTTGGGTTGGCCGGCTTGAAGGCCCAGCCAGAAGGCGTACTTGAACCCGTGAGAAGGTCTCGGTGAATGCCTGCGAAATCAAGATTCATGCTTAGCTCTGGCCCTGAAGCGTCTGCGATGGAATACGATCAGTCCGAGTGCGCCAGCCGTCCAGACGATGTGAGCCGTACTGGAGAGCAGGTAAAAGCTGTCGCGCACCGTAGAGTGAATACGTTTCCCTGCCTTCTCATCGACAATAACGCGAACCTTGCCAGGCGCGTTGTAGACCAATACCGCGGCAACACCCAAGTCCCCCAGGTCATTGAAGTGGCCGAACGCATGCGCCGCCTCTTCGTCTGGGGAGGCTTCTTGGAAATGCTCGATGATCGATGCTATTCGCGACCGAAGATCGGGCCTCAGCTGTTCAGGATCGAGCTGTGGCCCTGTAAAGCAACTGAGTCCGGCCGATGCACACTGGGACTGGAATTCATCAGCATCGAGCTCCAATAGCGAGCCATTACCCCAAGCACCGTCACGGGCCCAGCTGGGCAGGACATTCGCCACCAGGACGTAATGGAAGAGTGCGGCAGTGGCTACGACGCTCACCATGGCCGCGCCTACAAGAATTCGGTCAATCGAGCGAGGCCCAATCACCGCTCGGGCTGATATGCACACTGCCGCGAACACACAGTACCCGACAGTGATGTACTGCGGGTTTGTGCCTGCGGGGAATAGCATTTCGGCGATCGTGTAGTGGGCATTGGTCAGCACTATTCCGAGGGCGAGCAGAATCGCTCCGCAGATGCCGGAGGCATGCAGAGTCCGTGAATAGGTGAGGTAGAGCGAGAGGGTTGAAACGAAGAATAGGAGGAAGTGGTCAACGGCTGCGAGATCAATCATGTCGGTATCCTTAGCGATATGCCAAGGGTAACGAATGTGACGGTTGACGCCAGCCAAGTGGGGGGTGGGCATAGGGGGTCGACGCCGACCCCCTGAGTGCATGGCCAGGTCCATGCGAGCGTTATTCCTCCCAGGGCAGCTTCACGTCATCGTAGGAGATTTCCTCGATAACAACTGGCACCTGCGCGGGCTTGTCGAAGATGGAAGGAACCAAGAAATCGACATCAATAACGCTGCCCATAAATGCTTCGTAGAAGCGCTGATTCGCAAAGAGGACCACAACGTGGTACCCCGGCGTCTCCAGCTCGTCCATTGGCGAGAAGGCGTAATAACCATGCCCATCGGTGAAGCTGGCCTGGATAGCCGCGTTCCACTGATCAACCGATGCGCGAACGAGTTCAAGCGGCATCGACTGACTGAAGCGCAGCTTAGGGGCATCGTGACGGGCGATTACACCGGTGTTGCCTTTGGCGAAGTGGGGTTCGAATGCAATGTCGCGCGCTACGGATTGCAGGGTATTGGTCTGGTAGTGATTGGTTGCTGCGTTCATTTGACACCTCTCGTTGATAGTTCGGGGCGGTCGCCCCCCGAAAGGCCCTTGTGAAAGGCACTTCGGGGGACGACCGCCCTTCCCCATCAGGGAAAGAGCGGTGTCACCGGGTTACATCAGACCAAGCAGCGCCATGAAGGCCGCAAATGCTTGTTCGACGATTTCCAGGCCAGCAATCCACAGACCATAAGCGAACATGATCCAGCCCAGCACGCGGCCAGAACGGGATGACTTGTCGCTGTCGGTGTACATGTGGAAATACTCAGAGTCGCCGACATTAGCCTTGCCCATCAGCAGCTCAACCTCGCCGTCGTTTCTGGACTCGTTGGTTACACCAAGATTCCTACAAGCGTCGTAGTCGAGCGATACCATGTTGCGGCTAATCTTCAGGCTACCTGCCCCCATCACATACAGCACAACGAAGTGCTTGTTGGCGGGGTTGTAGATTTTGACCAACTGATTGCGCTCAAAGAGCCCTTTCGGGTTCGTTTCGCTCTTGATCAGATTGTTCGAAACCCGGCAGATAGACTGTCCAGCGTCGTCGATTCCAGCTCTGAAGACCTTCGTCATCGTGATTGCATTGACAGACGGCCGAGCCGCGAAATGCTCCTGGAGTGGCTTCGGGTCAAAGACCTTAACCACACGCCAGAGCACTGCCATCACTTTCAGGAAAACTTGGTCGAATACATGTACCAGTTGTTCTTTACGCATTTTTGTCTCCTTCAGGTGCCGGAACCTGCTCGCACACACGTTGGTGGCTAATGTTTTGGAATCCCTCTATGCCGGCACATAGAGGGGTAAAACGTGGTTTTAGTAGTCGTAGTCAGATCCAAAGTCGCCGTCCAAGCCGTCGTTCTCGTAATCGTCCATGAGACGCTCGATCGCTTCGTTCTTGGCCTTTGTCTTGGCCTCTTCCTTTGCTCTTTTTGCTTCTTTGTTGCTGATGCGGCGTTGACGCTCGTTCTCACGACGGGTCAGCGAGCGGATGGTGTCACCCGAGCGCTGGTTGTCGATGAAATCGTGCTGAGCCATGACCTCCAGGAATGCCGTTAAGCACGCATAGGGGTCTTCCTCAGGGGACATCATGTTGAGTCGAGCAGCCAAGACCCCCATCGACGCCAGGATCACCCAGCAGCAAGGGTCATTGAAGAGCGGTTCTAAGGCCGAACGAGCAGAGGTCAGGACCATCTGCTTGTTGAGCGAGCGCAGCATTGAGCCTTGCTCTCCGAGCTTTCGCTCGCCTTTGAACTTTGAGCCAACACGGCGGTAGGTGAAACCAAGCTCATCACGCACCCACTGGCCATCTTTGATGACCGGGGCCAAGCCTAATTTCTTCTCCAGCCTCTCAATGGTCATGTTGTCCGCTTTGGTATCCGAAGTAGCGGTGGCAGATGCCACATCTTCATCGTCACCCAGCTCGCGAATGCCACCGAAGCCATACGTGTTGGAGGACCAGAGAGCCTTCCTGTCGATCACCACCGTTACCGATGGTTTCCGAGTTACGGCCCTCACTTCCTGTTGCTCATTGAAGCTCAGCCCAACAGTGTCGAAGCCAAAAAGATCAACTTGCTTTTGCATGATGCACTCCTTGAGCGCACCACTCCCCTACGGGCGTGGTGGCCCGTAAGGGTTTGTTGAGATTTAGTTAGAGGAAGAACCCAGCCTGCACTTCCGGAGCCTTCTGCTGGACCGGGGCCGCTTGCGCGACAACGGGAGCTTGGGCAACGGGCTGTACAGCTGCTTGAGCCGCAACCGGGGTTGCAGCAACAGCAGCGACCGGAGCAGATGCAGTTGCCTGCACTGCCGGAGCCACTGTTACAGCGGTGCTCTGCGCGACACCCGACTGGATGTTTTGCATAGCAGCGGCGACTGCATTAGCTGCGATTTGTGAAGCCGAGGGAGTGGCCACACTGATCAGCGGGATACCCTTCTGAAGACGCTCATGCACCAAGGTCTGATCGCACAGGGCAACGCAGATTTCCTTGAAGTTCAGGTAATCCCGACCCATGAGGGCGTCGGTGTCACTGACCTTATCCAAGACCGCGGCGATCTCGGTGTGCAGCGGGCGAATCAGCGGGTGAATGAACGCCAGAGACTTGAGCTTCTCTTGCATCATCCGAGCGCGAGCAACGGTGCGCGGGTTTACACGCAGGTTGATCGAGCCCTTCTTCGCTTCTTGCTTTTGCAGGTTCTCCAGCATCTCTTTGGCCTCCTTGCAGACGAACTGCACAAGGCTTCCGAGGACGCCATCTCTGATCGCTACAACGCTGTCGCGCTGCGCTTCGAACAGATCAGCGTCAAACTCACTTTCATCCAGCGACACCGGAGTGGCGGTGTAGTTGAACTTGAGCTTGCTCTTTACCTCTTCCCAACGCGGCTGCTTTTCCTGAATCGCCGTTACCAGGATGTTCACCTGGACGGGATCAGCACCAGCCGCAATAGCTGCTTGGGAGGTAGCCAGGGTGTGCTCAGCACACATGGCGTCGTAGCGCGACTCATCGAGTCGAACACGTTCCTCCCACTGTTGTTTCAGATCGCGCAGTACGCGGACCTTACCAATTGCCTCGCTGAAGCTTGTTACGGCACCCAGCTCGGTTTTGGTCGACCCGCCAGCAGAAACAGCCGCCTCTGCCAGCTCACGGATGTAGCTGTAGTTGCGGAGAAACTCCTGAGAGAAGATTTTCTCCCGCAGCAGTTTCTTGCTTGCTTCCGGCAGTTCTTCAACCTTGATCCCGAGGTGATCGAGATCGATTTGACGCTCAGTCGCCAAAGCGCTGATAGCCAGGTTGATGATTACTACGCGGTCTTCGTTGGTGTTTGCGGAAATTACTTTGTTAGTCATGGTTGTTGCCTCGCTACTGCTGCGCACAGTGCATTTTTTGGTTTGAACACCTGGGCGCAGGCCAGGTGTGGTTGAGATCAGTGACCTCGAACAAACACCCGGCGTGAGCCGGATGTTTGGTCCAGCTCACTAGGAGGGAACCACCCCCCGAAGGGGGTGGGTTTGACTTACATAAGCAACGCTTGTGCTTGCTCCAGCAGGACTGGGCAGAGCTCGTCAGCATTTACAGCATGGGCAAACGGGATGCCTGCATCATGAAGCCAGTCCGAACGAACGGCCGAGCCAATGAGCAGATACACCACCGTCACTCCGGCTGCTTGCGCAGCCTGAGTATGTTCAACAGCCAGATCGACATTGCTCGGCGCACCGTCAGTCATTACGAACATGACTTTCCGTTGAGCCTGGTGAGACAGGATGCGATTGGTTGCGCTGAACACAGCTTCGCCGATAGGGGTGTGACCACCCCCTACTACGTGGCTCAGACCGCCGATACGACCCATCGCCGTCAGGTGATCGTCCCCGAAGGTACGAACAACCGTAGACAACTGACCGGTACACGGCGCAAACCCGATGATTTCTCGCGGGTTGCCCAGTTGATCCAGCATCTTCTCCATAATCATCAGCGACTTCTGGATAGAGCTGAACGCTGTTACGCCATTGGCATCGGCGGTGCAGGTCGAGCCGGAAAGGTCAGCTACGATCGAAACCGCAGCAGCCACCCGCTCTACCTCATCAACCTGCTCGAAGAAACGGGTGTCCCCAAGAGCAAAGCGATAGAGGTTGCTTTCCCCAATGCGACCGCGGCGAGTTACTTGCACATCCGCTTCGTCTTGGCACATCAGCAGGCATTGGAGCTTGGTCGCCAGGACTTGGAACTTGCGGTCCATGCCCTTGCTAACTTCGTTCGAGATCTCCTTGTCGATAGGGCAAACAAGCATCCCCTCAACAAGATCGGTCTTCCCAGCCCCGCGAGTCGATTGCTGACTTACGGGCTCACCATCAATCTCGAAGTCCGGAACCGGCATCTCACCCTGATAATCAGGATGATCGCCATACCGCACGTCCTCAGCCAGTTGCTCGATGTACTTGCGTACATCACACACTTCGCCTTCCTCGACTTCTTCTTCGAGTGCCTCGGAGAGGATCTGAGCCAGAGACGGTTTCCCGTTCCCAGCATCATCACCCTCTTCGCCATCAGCATCTTCGTCCCCATTGGAGCCGCTTCCGCTGCCAGTTTGGCTATCGTCGCCGTCTTGGTCGTCGGACTCACCAGAACCCTCATTCGAATCGTCGTCGCTGTCGCCTTCAGATTGCTCTTCGTCGCCAGCATCACCGCCTTCATCGCTTTCAGATTCATCGTCACCCTCTGAACTGTCCGAATCACTTTCGGAATCTTCAGAATCGTCTTTCGACTGATCCTGATCTTCCTCTGGCTCTTCTTTGTCTTTGGGCTCTTCCTGTTGCTGACTCTGCTGCTTCAGCATCGCGAGGATGCGAAGGGTGAGCATGCCGGCGTCTTTAGTGCTGCGGACGTTCGGGAACTCACGGAACAGGATTTCATCCAGGGTCGCGCGCAGGTCATCTGCGTGCTCGCCGAAGTGCTTATCGAAGTTCTCTTTAACGATGTCACGCATGCCCACAAACTCAGGCCACTTGCGAGCGCCCAGTGCAGTACGCACATAGCAGCAAATGGCTTCGAATGGGGAGGCGCTACCGTCGCGGAAAATCTTGCGTTCGACCATCAGTGCAATGCCTTCACGGAAAGTCCGTTCAGCAACTTTGGAGAATCGCGCTTGCGCTTCCTCCATGAACACGTCGTCCAGGGCATTCAGCATGAACTGAGCATTTCTGCCGTGCTCCTTGCTAAAGGCCATGAAGTGTTCAATGTCGCTGTGCATGCAATGACCAACCTCGTGATAACCAAAGCGCTTGAACAGCACCAGGTCTTCCGGGGTCAGGTTTGCCGGCAGTGCCGGCAGGTTGATCGTCTTGCCATCAGTGCTTGGCCCCACATTCTTGCCGATGCGGAACTTCAGCTTTGAGTTACGCGCCAGCACCCGAAGGAAGCTGGCCCAACCGTCTTGTTGCTCTTTGGCCGAACGCGGCCGATGTTTTACGACAGCATTCATTTGAAGGACTCCTTGATCAGTTGAGCTTGAAGCGCGTGACGCTTTGCCTGGTGGCGCAGCTTTTCCAGTTTTTGGGTCGGAACCTTGAAGAAGACATGGACGTGATAGTCCTGAACATAAGCAGCCCGCTTCCAGTACAGCTCGGAAACTTTGCGTGCTCAATGCGATACAGAACGATCCCCACCCAGAAGTAGTCCAGGGCAGCGTCAATCTTTGCGATCAGGTTCTTTGCGAAATTGGTCAGAGCTTTCATGGTGTTACCTCGCTACTGCTGCGCGCAGTGCAAATTTTTAGGTTTGAACACCTGGGCGCAGGCCAGGTGTGGTTGAGATCAGTGACCTCGAACAAACACCCGGCGTAAGCCGGATGTTTGGTCCAGCTCACTAGGAGGGAGGGTGTACCCCCCGAAGGGGGTACGGATTACAGGAACAGCTCGAACCCAGTTGCCACCGGGGCGGGCTTCACCACGAGGGTGACGCCGCCCAAGAGGCCGCTTTGATTCAGTAGGTTGAGAAGCGAAGGATCATCCTGATACCAGTTCATGCGTGAAACAGCGTCCACGTCGAATGGCTTCTTGTGTTGGAACTCCCAGTTGAAATCACCGCTAGCGGTGAAACGGGCACCGGCATTCCACACCTCGCCCAAGAAAGCGCGAAGGTAGATATCCAGAACCCCACTTTGAGTACCAAACCACCAATTCCCAGCCCCCGAAGGAAGCAGGGTGGAGGAATCGATCGACTTCCGGTCACCGAAGAGGTCCTTAGCCCTTGCGGGCATCGAATCCCACTCTTGCTGGGTCAGCTTGCAGACCTTCACCGACGCCCCGTTCGAAGCGAGCTCGAACGAGTTGTCGGTTACAGCCAAACGGACATCCTTGCGCCCTAAAGCGGCATGGACTTCCTGCAAGCGTCGAATACCAGCAGCGAGCTGCTCATCAGACAGTTCACTGAACTGCACATACACCCCGGTGAACTCCATAACGAACGCATCCATGAACACGTCGGTTGGTGGGACGTAGTTGCTGATGCTGGTTACGGTAGCGGGGATGAACCCCTCTGCCCGCTTCCGGCACACCAGAGCACTGAGCTGATACCAAGCATCTTCAGGTGAGGCGCACAGCATTTCTTCTTTGCTGCACACACCTTTTTCGCGAGTGCCTTCAACAGCCGTGAAGACGGAGGAATCTTTCTCGATGAAGCCGAGAAAGAACCTCCGTGATGCGTTTTCCAGATAGAACATACCAACCTCCCTTAGGCAGCCGCGGCCGTGATGGCTTTGATTGCATCGAGTTGGTCAGCACAGGACATCGTGTACACATCGTCCAGGATCAGGCGTTGGCCAAAGGTCTCTTCGAAAAGATGCTCAGCCAGCAGTTGATCGGACTGCTCCATGTTGCCGTAGATCGCATCCATGAATGACTCATGAATGCAGCCGTAGACTTCCATCTTCAGAGCCCAACGACGCAGCTCGCGGAACGAGATGTTGTCGAAGGCTTCGCCGATTTCGAAAGCACTACGGAAGCGGAAGGCAAACTCAACCATCATCGCCAGATGCACGTTTTCGACCACACCACCTTTCAGGGTATTGGTCAGTGCAGCCAACTCTTTGTCAGCAGGCATGAAGCCCACTTTCATCGAGGTGAAACGGCTGCGAACGGCACTGTTCTGGTTGTTTACACCAGAGAACCGCGGATCTTTCTGCTGCTTGCCACCGGTGTTATCGGTAGCGAAGAGGCGGAAGGCCGGGTGGCGAACGAGGGTCATACCGTTGTTGAGCCCCATCAGCATCTTGGGATCAAGGCTCGGGTCGATACCGTGGTGCTTCAGTGTTACCACTTCGTCACCTTGGATCAGGTCGTTGATGCTCACCAGCACGCCAGGACGCAGCGTGCAGATTTCGTCGATCAGGCAGGTCAGACCATGCCGGTAGGCATAGCTCAACACGCCGTCTACAGCTTTTACGCTGCCGTTCTCGATGGTCTTGCAACCAACCAGGTAGGACTCGTCAACACCGGGGCCGGCGTTGATGTTGATTACCGGGCGATTCAGGCGGGCATTCAGTTGCTGAACGAACGACGACTTGCCGGTGCCCTTGTCGCCAACGTACATGATCGAGTCACGGGTACGCATGGACAGCAGGGTGCGACGCAGCAGCTTCTCATTGAAGACGTAGCCATCTTGAACCTTGGGGGCCAGCGGATGACGCTCAACAGGAACAGGAATCGGCTGCTCTAAGCCCGGAAGCGGTTGAGACAGACCAAAGAGTTCGTGAACCATCACCTTCTCAAACTTCTGAGAGGTGTACTCCTGAACCAGTGCAGCTTGTACTTCTTCAACGGTGATGTTGGTGGTGGTGTTTACGTTAGTCATGGGTATTTCCTCGCTACTGCTGCGCGCAGTGCAAATTTTTAGGTTTGAACACCTGGGCGCAGGCCAGGTGTGGTTGAGATCAGTGACCTCGAACAAACACCCGGCGTGAGCCGGATGTTTGGTCCAGCTCACTAGGAGGGAGGAAGTGGCCCCCAGATGGGGGCCAGGTTTAGGCAGCTACAACTTCGTTCAGCGGGATGCCGTCCGAGTCATAAAAGCCGTACTCAGTCATCGCCGCCACGAGGCGGTCCTGACCAATCCCGATGTATTGAGCAAGCTCCCCTACGGAAAGCGAGCGCGCAATCTGGAGATTGTTAAGCACGGCCCAGAAGGACCGATGGGGGCGGATTTGCACGGTTGGAAGGCCAGGAAGATCCATCGCTTCAACCAGTGCGGACTTGCTGACATTTTCCAGGGAGCCGTGACCGAAGCCGCGATCCCATTCTTCCCCATCAACCGTTTCCGGCTCATAGGGATTGTCAGCAAGCGATGCACCATTGTGACTGGCCAGGCGGCCAGCTTCCCATGGTGTTTCATAGGGGTCGACCTTCATTGCTTCGCAAACCAGCGCCACAAGTGCGCCGTGCTGCTCCACATACTCCGGTACCGGACCCAGATGTCCGTAGACGATCGGGTCATCCCCTACCAACCAGCCCTTTGCCCACTCATCGTAGGCTTCGGAACCAAACTGGTGTGGGTTATCCATGTGGCTTACGCCTTGGATTGCTGCTTTCTTACCATCCATAAATACGTTTTTCATGTGACTCTCCTACCCGCTACAGATCGGGAGATGTTTTTTCATAAACGCCCGGCTGTAGTCCGGGCGAGTTCACCCGGAAGGGTGGATTACACGTTGATTGCTAATTTGTGGTGTTTTACCTCAACAACCAAAGCCGCATACGCGACTCGATAGCTAAAGGCAGTTGCACTTACCAATAAACTGAATGGAACAAACAGACCCGTCAAACGTACAAGGCCTAAGACCTTGAGAACCCTTGCGAGATTGGAAAGAACACCGAATGCGTTGTAACCAACCATGCTCACTAAGTACAACGGCTTAACCAATGGCTTAGGAAGTGGCTTGTCGCCACCGAACATGATGTAGCTACTTAGTAAAATTGCATTTAATTGCGCTTTTACTGATTTTTTAAAAGATTCTAATTGTTTCATAGTGATATACCCCGTGAGATTGTTTTCTTATTGTTTTCCGACAAGTCGGAAGCCGCCAAGAACAATCATTGCCCAGGGCAATGACTGCCCTGGCGGGTGTATCTACAGATTTAGCGTTTTAAGGCGCTAATGCACAACCATTACACCTGACCCTTTTTGCACTCCACATACATCCAAACGCCAAAAGCGCCGAGAAGCAGTATCAATGTGCAAACGAAGTTGATGGACATGGTTTTCCCTCCTGGGATTATAGATAATGATTAACTCTTGCGAATCAATCACCGACTACGGACCACGTGCACGACGCTTACCCTTCTTACGCTTTCGCGTCTTCAGTTTGCGTCGTAAGGTTGGCTTCTTCTTTCGAGACTCCAGACCAGCCATTATGAATATCAGTACCAGCATACCCATGCTAACCCAGAACAGTATTTGCTGCTCTTGGCCAGTAAGCGGCTTGAAAGCCTCTGCGGAAGTTGCGCCTAACACAACGCTGATGATCGCAACCATCAATTGTTGAACTAAGTTCATCGCATTTCCTCGTTACGCCGTCGCGCTTTAGGTTTGACAACATCCGAGGCGTCCCGCCGGAAGTTGTTTTCCGGCATCCCCAGAGGATTCTGGAGATTAGGGACCTGCTATAGCTACATCAGAATTCCCAATGAGCTTTTTCCTCCTTGCCAATGTCGCCATCGACTAGGAATTGCGGTGCTTCGGCTTCAATTTCCTCGACTGTTAGATCGATTCCCAAGACGCCTTGCTTTGCTTGCTCACGACGGGCATTAACCCGTTTCTCAAGTAGCTCTACCATGGAGTGTCGAATAGCATGACGGCCATTGAAAATGGTGTCTCGCCACCAACTCTTCAGGTAGTGTTTATTGTTGAATTGCCGACGCATTTCCAGAGTAAGCAAACGGTGGGTTAATACTGCACGGTTTGGACCCCATACAATATGTATCCCTTCTGCTCCATCTGAACTGGCGATCATCTCGCTGTTCTTCAGGATGTAACCAATCCGCTCTTCATGAGACAAGCTCCGAAGTGCGGACTCCAAGTGGGCACCTTCGGAAAGGTATCCAACGAGCGCAAAGTCACCCATGCGTCGTTCTTGGCGTTGCTTCTCTTCAAGTTGCCGACGTTTGTTGACGGCACGCTGCGCATAACGCTCAGCGATTTCAGAGCTTCGCATCACACACCTCCGCAGTTGCAACATCCACGATTGAGCTGATTTCCTCCAGGAACATCTCTACCCAGGCGAGGTATTGCGACCTCCCCTCTTGAGTGAGATATGTCCAGCGGGTACCGATTGCGTCTCCGAAGAAGATGCATGCATCGACCAATGACCAATACATGCCCCCCTCTTGCGTGCCAGGACTTCCAACAGGTGCTTGTCGTAACCACGAACCGAACATTGCCGGATCATGCTTTTCGAGGCACTCGTTGGCCTTCCTCGCCACCATTGCAGGCAGCTGGCTCGCTATCGAAGTACGCATGAAGGCTGCCCCAGCATCCATCAAGCGACCTCTGATCGCCGCGATGCGGCTCTCGTTGGCCTCGGCAAATGCTTTGGCTTCCTGCTCTTGTTTCGTTTGCATAGGGCTCTCCTTTACGCAGAGCCCTCCCCCTGCTGGGTGATGGACCCAGCGAGTGGTTTTGTAGGACGGTGATGAATGCATCCGGTGACTGACGTTTTGAGAAACGTCAGAGCCATCAACATCAGTTCCCATTGGCCGGCCTGAGCATGCACTCCGATGAGCAGCAGGTTGCTGATCGTGAAGAGCACATGAGCCTTGAATGGGGATTTAGCTTTTGAGAGTAGGTCTGCACCCCACCAGGCGATGAACCAAGTCAGAAGACTGATTACCGCGACTGGTGATGAATAGCGGACCTGTATCCAATCGATGAACTCCATACACACCTCACACGAGAACTGCCAGGTTGAAACCTTTCGGGTTTTTGTAGCCAGCTAGGCTCCCGTCTAGGCAGATCCCAGCCATATCGCACTTTCCAGTAGCGGTATCGCAAGGGGAGTTGTATCCCATGTGTGGCGCGCGGTGGAACTCGCCAGCACGTAGCCGTTTCGCAACGACCAGCGCATATGCGACTGCTTCATCAAGGTCTGATTGACGACGTTTAGCCCAGTGAATGGGTTTCCAAACTGCGTTATTCAGAGAGGTGCTGTTCAGCTTCGACACGTTGGGCTTGAAGCCTTCCGCGTACCCGCACAGCTTTGGCGGTTTGATGCCCAGCCGATCACAAGCAAGCGTTACCGCAAGCCAGTAGTAGGTCAGCTGGTATCCATACTGCACAAACAAGTCGCCAGCAGACATGGAGGCGGTTTTCCAATCGAGGATCACCGTATCACCAACATCGGCTAACAACTCTTCATCGGGGCCGTAGATAGGGCGCTCGCACACACCAACAAAGTCGATGACCATGTTGATGTACTCGCGCGGTCCGATCTTCAGCTTGAAGTTACCTTCAATCACCACCGGCCGGATGCCGAGGTTCTCGAAGTACGACGGGAAACCCATCGCAAGCTTACGTCCGATGACCTCTTGAATCTCAGTCGTCTTCGTTTTGGCCATGGCGATTAGCCGACCAACACGAAGCGCCTCAAACTTTTGGCCAAACCTTTCCGCCATTTCCTCAGGGCTCGGATTGATGAAACCCTTGAGGTAACCCTCGATCACCCAATGCAACGCACTACCAAACACCAGGTTCTGTGGAACGCTGACGCTGGAAAGCTTTGCACGTTTGTAGCCGACCAAGCGCATACACACTTGGGCAGTGTTGATCATCGAAGGGCTGAGCGAAATGTCCTCATCCTCGGGTACAGGCCCCAAGGGTAAGAAGTCGTGCAGATTCATAAATGCTGTCATGCGTGTCTCCTTTGGGCACGCACGACTACCCTAGGGCATCGTTGTGCCCTGTAGGGGGGATTTGGTTAGAAAGGTGCTTCTTCGTCCGCTGGGTCATCATCCGTCAGGACGATTTCCTTGAGACCTTCGAGAAACGCAGAGCGTTCACGATCAAACTCCTGGCCGGTTGCTTTGACAAACGGTTCCGGAGCTTCGAGCAGTTGCACTTCCATAAAACCTCCACACAACCCTGCTGCATCAGGGATGGTCGTTAAACGATTCAATCCCATGCAGGGGTTCAGGCGAATGCCTTGTGGTTGCTCAGGTACGTCAAAGCGCTATCAAACGAGAGGTGTCGATAGAGGGCCATGAGGGCTTGAGCGAGAGACACACGTTCCTGGTAAAGCCAGTCTACATGCGACATGGACTAGCCTGGTGTCTCTAGGTGTGGCCGATCAGAAGCAGGTGCTTCAGGATGGCCGAAGTTGGTTTTGCGATGTCTGTGCTCAGCAATCACGCAGTTGCGCAGCTTGCTTTGCACTCCGACAAACCACTGAGAGTTCTCAGTTGTAGGCCGGATTAGCTCATCTCTTCGAAAACGGAGAGGTGGCTAGTGGGACGGTTTTATTCAATACGATGCCCCCTCCCCCGTCAAGCAAAAACCCCCATGCGCAATCACGCGCATGAGGGTTTTCTTTAAGCTGCCTTGCACTTCCACATCTGAACAATGCCACCTTCTTCCGCGAGGGTTCGCAGGAATGGGACGCGCTGTTCAGTCGGCATTTCGAGAACGCCATGCGACACGATCAGATCTTCCCAGTCAGGCCCCTTGGCTGCCTCGCTATGGTCGACGATCGGTAACATGAACGTCACCTCAAACCCTTTGCTCAGCAGCTCCATGAAGAGCCGATAAGCATAGGTCTGCCCTACCCCATCCTTGCCTGTCTTTTCGTTTCTCGGGTCGTTATCGGACCAGATCACTACTCGGTCAAACTCAGACGGATTCACATCCACTGAGGCGAGCGTTGAACACGAGTTCGCGGCTCGGCTGGTCTCACCTGTCGCCAGATGGATAGCCCATGCCTTCTCAACGCCTTCGGTCAGATGCAGAGTCCGACAACCTGGGACGCTAGCGACGCGCATGGAACTACCCTTGAACCCCGGTAAGGGGGTGTCAATTTTCTTCGGCTTGCTGACGGAATCGAGCTTCTTACCGTCATCGGTCAGGTAAATCTTATGCAGATTCACCAAACGACCATCCTTGCCACGAAATGCCGATACGATCGCAGGGAAGCGACCGACCAGTACCTTCCGCTTCTCTCCCTTCTCATTCACGGTGTTGAAATACTCAAGCCCCGGATGGAACTTTACGTCTCCAATCATCGCGTTGAGAGGGATACCACGGCGCTTGAAATACCATCTTCCGACCTTCGCATCAGGGTGGTTCAGCGGCAGCAAATCCTTGGCTATTCGCTTTAGCTTCTCCGTTGCCCAACGCACTTTGTCTTCATCTGGAACCTCAGGTGCGCGCGAAACCACGGGGGCCTCGCGCTTGGCTAAGGTTTTAACGCCAGTGAGTGAGTCACGGATATTGCGCATCACGGTGACGAAATCGGTTCCGATCGCGCCGTCCTCGATGAGCAAATCAACAGGTCCAGCTCCATCAGGCAAACAAGTGCAGATGGCCCGGCCTTCGTGCTCCAGTTTTTCACTAAACCGGAAATCACCAATTCCACCAGAACGCTTGTGGCGACTAGGGAACGGGCAATCAACCGGTTTGCCCAGGTTACGAATCCCATGGTCAAAGGCTGTGGTGAAACGTGGAATCACGCTCAACCAACCACCATTCGACTGTACGAGATCCTCAACCTCTTCTTTCAGTGGTTTTCGAGACATAGCTATTTCTCCGAGAAGGAACAGCCATATCCCGATGGGATTGGCTTATCCCATAGGGTCGTGCAAGTTGATTTTTGAAAGAACTCCAGGACAGAGAGCTGTCATCTGGAATCTTCACCTGGCAGCAGCAGCAAGACGCGGCATACGGCTAGGTTGAAAGATCACGTTCAACCTAGCGCCGCACCCGCCCAGATTCAAGGTCGTTTTGCCGAAGATTTGGCAAAAAAAAACCCGAGCCGGTTAGGCTCGGGCTTTCGGTTCTTTTCGCCTTGGGCACTCTACTTACGCCTTGCGGAAGCGTAACTAGGGTGCCCAAGACATCAGTCATTGGGCCAAAACGATTAGCACTCATCCAAGCCAGCGGCGGCGAAGGCAGCACAGCGTGACTCGTTAGCCTTGTTCACTGTTTGTTGCGCATCATCTTTTCCCGGAAGGAAGAAGAGAGCAGCAGCAGCGATCAAGCCGAAGACAATTGCGTAGTTCATTTTGGACATTGCGGGTTCTCCGTATGAAGCGCCCACAATCCCCCATTTGGTGATTGTGAACACCAAATGGTCTCAGGATTTCAATTGCAAAAAACGGGTGTCGTGCGACTGGTAATAGCGAATGAATAGAGTGCCAAGGGACTCACATCAAACACCAAAACCAAGTTCAACGATCACCACACCTAAGCAGCAACCGTCATGGAAATGGCGAATCGATGTGAAAACATCCAAACGCAAAGTCACAGACAACTGTTCAAAACAACAGAAACAATCTGAGAGACTGACTGTTAAAGAGCGTGCTCAATCTCAAGTGGCGAAGCCAGAAGAGACAGAGATTGATCGCAAGGCGAAGCCAAACGATCGAACCGAACCTACAAACCAGCAATGCCAGCAAGTAGAGAATCGGGAAAAACTCTAAATGCAGCATGCAGGGGCAGGCGTGCATCTAGTAAGACGGTCGTCGGACAGCGAGAAGTAGAACAACCCGAAATCCAACACCCAAAAAAGACCAGCGAGTTCGCGATCGATCCTGGGGTGTGATCTGTCGCTTTGAGAGATCTCAAAACTACGGAATCACGGAAGTACGGTGTAGAGACTAGATAAGAGTGCCCTCCCAATTCAAGCGCAAACGCCCAAGATTTCTAAGATTTTCAGACGGGCCGCCGGATTGGGTTTGCTGGGATTTCTTCCGCATGCGGAAGATTTCAGCCGGTTGATTCACGGGTGAACAATACGATTTTCGGGGAAGGATACGGGGATGATTTCTTCCGCATGCGGAAGAAAAAAGGGCAGCCTAGGCTGCCCTTTTCAGTACGGCTGATTCATTCACTCAATAGCAGCGAGTTCAGCCATGGTTACGATTTCAATGCAGTCGGTATCGACGATCAGCTCGGTCTGTTTGCCCTGCTTCGTGATCTCGACAACGCACTTGCCGGGCTGTCCATCGACAACCTTGTTGACCAACAGAAGCCCCTTGGTGGTTTCCTCGCGAACGATGTTTACTGCGATGACAATGCGGTTGGCATCGATATCGCGGGTTACCGACTTCGGGCGCGACTTCTCCTGGGGTGCACCTTGAGCCTGTCCGGACTCGGAGCCCTTGCTGGGCTCGGCCGATCGACCAGTACCACCAACGTCAACCTGGCCGGCAGCGACTGCTTCAGCACCAGCACTGCCCTGCTCTTCCCCAGCCCCTGAGTTCGAGCTGGGCGCTGCGGTCGAGGCAGCCTGTGTACTGGCAAACCCGGATGCGCCAGACTGTTTCTCAGCGCCAGCGTTCCCATTCAGTCCGCCAGTTGCATTGCCTCCGTTCTCTTGCTGGGTGGCACGGGCTTTCGCTTCGCGGGCCATGTTACGGGCGGTTGCACGTGTGAGCAGGTCCGGCTGGTCTTTGGCTTCGGCGATGAATTTCTCGCAGGTTTCTGGCTCCAGCTTGTGGAGCGTCTTCAGCGAAAAAAGCATCTCCGAGTCACGAGTAATGTTGTTGGTGATCAGCGAGAGGATGCACTCCGGCAGATCGGTCAACCCCGCGTGTACGTTGATGTAGTGGAGTGGCTTGCTCCATTCAGTTGCGATCTGCGGGTAAGTAAGTTTCACCCCGTCCGCCAGGCGAGCTTCCTTATACCGCTGAATGGCAATCCCGACCTCGTGGGGGAGAAGCCCATTACGCTGTTCGTTCTCGGTCACCTGTGCCTTGATGAGGTCAGCAGCAGAGCGTTGGCTTGCATCGACGATGCAGCGGATCTTGAGACCAGGTATCAACTGAACAGCGCGCCAGCGCCGCTCGCCCATAAGCAGCGGATACTTCCCAGTGTCGGTATCCATAGGGCCAACAGTAATGGGCGTATGCTGGCCTCCTTGCTTGATCGAGTCAGCCAGTTCTTCGATCTCAATGAAGCTGGTACGCACCTGAAGGGACGGGACAACTTGGGAAGGGTCCAGCTCAAGGACTCGTCCCTCAGTAGCGACCTGATCCAGCTTGGCAAGATTTCCTGCTAGGGACTTAAGACCAGCCAAAGCAAACTCTTTCTTCGGGGATGCTTCGCTCATTTGGCCTTCTCCTTCTTGTTACTCTGCGGCTTTTTCAGCGTCTTCTTTTGGGGGGCGCTTTTCTGTTTGGCAGGGCGTTTTTCTGCCGGCGAGTCTTCGGCAGAGGTGGCCCACTTCTCCACATCAAAGCCGATCAGTGCGGCGATCTCTTCCAACAGCAGCAGCATCTCATTACCTGCCACTCGGGCTGCACCGCTGTTCTTGAGATCCCAGACAGCAACACCTTGCGTAACAGCTGTATCTACCGCGCCGCGGTTCGACATCGCGTTGCGCATGATCAGGGGGCCCACCTCCTTACGGAGAGCCGCGAGTGACGACTTGTGGGCGTCGACACGGGTATTCAGCTTGTTGCAGATAAACCCCGTTGGCTTGATCTCTTTGCCTGTAGCACGGGAGATGCGTGCAAAGCTATCAAGCAGGCTGAGAACGCCATTCACCGCGAACGCAGCAAGTTCAACGGGAACAAAGATGTGGTCCGCTACGAAGATGGAACCAGTCATCTTGATGCCGCTGGTTGGCGGGTTGTCGATGATGATCACGTCATAGTCATCGCAGAGGTTTGCGATGTTGCCGGCGAATGCAGTCAGCACGCTCAGATCGCTCTGTTCGATCGAGTGAAGATCAACGTCGCCGTCCAGCGAATAGATCAAGTCAACTCCGCTCGGCGAATGGAGTGGCTCGTACTTGGGCATTTCTTCCATATACAGATGGCAAGAACGAAGACCGCCAACGCGCTCAGCGATCGGTACAAAGCGAGAGCTGAAGTTGCCCTGGCCGTCGAGATCAATGCCGAGCACCTTGTAACCTTGCTGCGCAAGGTAGAAGGCGAGGTTCACCGAAATGGTTGTCTTGCCAACGCCACCTTTCTCATTGGTGATGGTGATGATGTCGGCGGGTCCTGCGCGTCGTTTGCTGCCCATAAATCCTCCTAGTTGATGGGCATCACTATAACCGGCATGGCGACGGGTTCAAGTCAAATGGGGCGCATGGCGGCATGAAATATGAAAATAACCCCGCATTGCGCGATACAGGTGCTTGCCTGTCACTTTCCAAAATCTTCCGCATGCGGAAGATTTGAATTGCCGGCTGAGAGCGGGGCGATGATCTGGACAATGTTAGGCGAAAAAAAAGGGCGCTAAATGCGCCCTTTCAACCATGGTGGATCAGCGTGGAATCTCTTTCCGGATTACCTTTGCGTGGTTGGTGGATGTCTTCATGTTCAGCTCCAGAACCTTTCGCGCGGCGGAAGCTTCGTCGTAGTAGCGACCAGCGTAGATGTACCACTCACCCTTCTTCGAGTTCCGGGAGGCCAGGAAGTCATTAACACCATAGGCCTTCAGATAGAGTTGGAATTTCTCCCAGCTGGGCTTGTCGGTGTAGGTGTAGAGAACATCAAAGACCTCACGAGTTTTCACCTGCTCGACAACAGGGGCTCCGGCAGATGCAACTGCATTGGTAGTGCCGCCAGCAATAACGACATCCTGCGGCTCACGGCCAGGTTCGATTGCAGGCTCAAGTTTGGGTTTGAACGTGGTGATGGTCACGGGCTTCGACGCTACCGCGGAAGCCAGAGGTTTTGCAGCCGATTGGGCAACTGGGGCAGGGGCAGTCGGTGCTGAAGGGCGAACGCTCTCATCCGCATAAACACGACGCCCCGTGATGACCGGTGCGACGACTGAGGACTTCTCAATGGTCGCAACACTTTCGATGCCGGCCAACTTGGTTCGAGCTCGGCTGGTAATCAGGTTTTGCTCAGCAGCGAGTCCATTCTTAACTTCCGCGATGCGAGCTTGCTTTCGCGCCTCGATCTCATTCTTCTGTTCCGCCAGGCGGGATTCCTGCTCGCGCACAAACCTGTTGAATTCCTCACTCTTCGCGAGGCTTGGTTCGGCTGACTGGACCTTCTGCTGCTTCAGCATTTCACCAACTGAAACCAGTCGATCAACTTCAGTCTTCGCGGTCGCCACCTGAGCCTCTTTGAGCGCAATCTCCTGAGATGCACGCGCCCTAAGAGAGGCGAGCTGCTGTTCAAGATTGGCGATCTCAGTTTCGAAACGAGCCTTGGTGGAAACCAGTTCTTGCTCAGCAGAAGCCATCGTTCCGCGTGCATTGGTCACCTTTGTGGCGTTCTCAACAGCGAGTTGGAAGCGCTGACTTTCGAGAATCTCGTTCTCCTGAGAGCGAAGCTTCTGCGTCGCGCGTTGAAGCTCTTCCTCTTGCCGACTTCTCGAATCAATCAGGTCACGGGTCGATTTCTCTGCGGATGAGACCAGTGACGAATACTCGGTTTCAATTGCGGCAAGTTTCTCAGTGGCTTTGCGCTGTGCATCCAAAAGCTCTGCATCACGCTCGTTTTCAAGCAGTGCTTTCCGAACAGCAAGCTCAGAATCAGCCTTTGCGATTTTGGCCTGAGTCTTACGCGAGGCGTCCTGGAACTCACCAACACGCGCCGCTTCGGACGAAGAAGCTGGAGCCGGGCTCAAGTCATTCTCGTAGGCTGCGTTGGCAAGGCCCTGCTCCAATGCCCGCCGCTGCTTTTCCAAGGTATCAATCTGGCCTTGGAATTCATTCATCTGGCGTTGATAGAGAATTTGCGCCTCTGTGTAACGCTGAGGGGCGAGACCATCCTGATAACGCTGGTCGTACTGAGACTGGGGCTCCAACGCCAACTCAGCCGGCTTCTTGCCAGTTGAACAGCCGGATAGGGCTATCGAAGCGGCCAGCACAGTGAGTAGATAGGGAGTCTTCATCATAATCCTTCAGATCGAGGCCAGACTTACGGCACACACACAATTCACTAATAACGCGACTTAGGTGGCCTATTTAAGGCAACCAGTTAGAGCTCTACATCAATACCCATTCTTTCCAGCAGGCCGGCGAACTGCTCATTGTTGGTCATAGCGAATCCTGCCTGCCAACCGGATGGGGTCTTCTTGATGATGCATGTATAACCAGTGTGCTCACTTATGATCCGGGCAAGACGGTCAACGTCTGGGTCACCGCTGCCGAGATCAGCTACAGGCTTTGGCTTATTGAGGACTTCATTGATCTTCTGCTGGAGCCTCTTGTAAGACCACTGCCCTCGTACTGCCGCGGATGCCAGTTGGCGTTGAACCATGTTCGACTCAACGGAACAGAGCAACCGGCCGTGGGAAGCTGACAGCTTTCCGGAGATGAGATGGTCCCTGACCTGAATATCCAAGCCGACCAGGCGGATATAGTTCGAGACATAGCCACGAGACTTGCCAATCGACTCGGCAATCTCATCATGAGTAAGCCCCTTCTCTTCCCACGCCTTTAGAGCGTTAGCTTCCTCGATGGGATTAAACTGCTCTCGTTGAATGTTATCGACGATGGAGACGAAGCTGGCCTGTTCCTCGGTGTAGTTGGCCACCAGGCAGTTCAGTTCATGAAGCTGTGCCTTCTGCGCACCTCTCCAGCGCCGCTCGCCGCAGACAATGGACCAGCCACCTGCGAGGCGGGGTGTCACGATCAGCGGGGTGATGTTTGTTCCGGCCTTGAGAAGGCTTGATGCTATTTCGTTAATCGAGGCATCAGAGAAATCTCGCCTGAACTGCCACGGCCCGCGATGCAGCTGGTCAACATCAATTCGCCGGAAGGTCAGCGGAACCTCGCCAATCCCGAAGGTTTTGATGGATGCGAGATGCTTGTGGTCGTCGTCGGATGGATACACGTGTATCACTCACTTTGGCGTGAAACGGATACACAGACCATAACGCCAAAGATGAGAAATACCAGCAGTAATTAGCAGATTAGTCGACAGACCGTTGCTTGGCAGCAGCGCGTGCCAATTCAACTGACGCATCATCAATGAAGCCCCAAGGCTTCGGAGATGGCTTGAAGGAGATCAGCAGGGCAGGGGAGGGGCCACGCTCGGTGTATGCAAGTGGCTGACAGATGAACTTACAGTTGTCGTCTGGAACCACCTGGTTGAATACCAGCGCGTCGATGATCGGCTTACAGGCCGCAGCTACAGCCTCAGTATCGAGCAGCGCTGATTCAGCGGTGATATAGACCTCTTCAACAATCAGCGGGAACCGGCAGCGCTGCTGCCAGGCGTAAATGAGCGCACGGTTTTCCAGAACGACTGCCTGTACCCGCTTCTTCCATGTGTCTTTTAGGGCAGATGCCTTAGCGTCATGCATCCGTAGGGATACGTTCAGCGAGAGCAACATTGCCCCGCTGAAAATGAAGGTCAGCGTACCCAGAGACTCATCGCTTACTACTGCATCGTAGCGACCATCCTTGTTCGCTTCCTGAACCTTCTTTGCCCTGAGGACAGCTTTCGATGGCTCCCTCTTGGGGAGCTTCTGATCAGCTGCGACAGAAGCTGCATTAGTGCCGGATTTGGTGTGCGCGATGCGCGCCAGGAATGAGGGGTCAGCAGCGAAGGCCGCCCGATGCTTCTTGTTCAACTCGATTACTCCTTAGCTCGAACCACAGTAACGGCAGAAATATTTTGGTTCTGAGCCCCGGTGTTGGCCGGATTTGGACAGTGCATCGCGGCTATTAAATAACAAATGGAGTCCGCCCCGCATGAGCAAAATTAAAAAGGTGCTGATGGTCGATGATGCCCCGGCTATGAGAAAGGTCGGCGCAAAGTTCCTGTCTGCGCTCGGCCTGGAAGTAGTAACGGCACAGGATGGCTTTGAAGCCCTCGAAGTCATTAGGCGCGAGGAACCAGATGCATGTTTCATCGACGTAGACATGCCCAATCTGGATGGCCTGCGCCTTGTATCCATTCTCAGGGCCAACCCCGAATTCGGGAATCGACCAATCGCCATGTTGACCAGCGCAACGACTGCATTCGACAGGCAAAAGGGATTCCTTGTTGGCGCGGACCTGTATCTGACAAAGCCGTTTAGCGGTGAGACCATCAGTAAGGCCTTTGCGTCCATGGTTGAGATCGCAGAGGGTGCCCATGAGTGACGATTTCAAGAACGGGCGCTACAAGCTCGTTGGCTACCGCATAGGCGAATCTCTGTGCCTATCGCCAAGCCGGTCTATTTCCGCGGTGATGAAAGTGCCGACCAACCTTGTGCAGGTTCCTGGAACCAAGCCTTGGATACTCGGTGCCTCGAAGCTACACAACGAACTCATCCCGTTCATCAACATCGCCCGATTTCTGAACATTCAGTCCCGAGGCGACGTACTCAATCAGCCGATCCTGGTTGTCCGTGGCCCAAAGGGCGTGGGCAACGTGGGGCTGCTCGTCGATGAGCTGATTGGCATTTACCCAACCGGGACCATGGAAGACGTTCCCCAGAGTGATCTTCGAATCCCGCCAGGCCTTGGTTCTTCATTGGCCGGTGTTGTCTCGGGTAGCGGCAAGGTGTGGGCCTTGATCGATCTCCTTCAGCTTGTGAGCGACGAAAAGCTCCAGAAAATTGACCTTAACTGAGGCGCAACAGATGTCTAATTCGACCCCCCTCGTACCACTCACCGCTATCTTGATGATCGCAGCCAGCATCGGTGCGGGTTGGACAGGCTACGAGTACAACAAGAGCGCAAAGGCTGACGCCTATTACCTGGCTGAGTCCTCGGAGCTGCGCTCTGCTGCACTTCAGGCGATCTATCTCAGCGAGCGAGCTGCTACTGATAGCAACCTGCTTTCCGAGCTGGAGAAGCTGGAGGCTAGTGTCGAGCAATCGTTCGGGCGCATTCAGAATGGCGATCCCATAAATGGCATCTCGCCCGCGCCGGCCGCCCTCCAAAGTCAGGTCTCGAATCTGCGTGGTACTTGGGAGTCCATTTCCGCGAACCTCGGCAAGATTCTGTCCTCGCGAGGGAATACCGAGTCCTATACGCGCGCAAAGACCGAAACGAAACAGGCGATCGATGCTGCCCTGGCTGATGCAGAAGCATCCTTGTCTCGGATGAGCACTCTGCCGGCCAGCGACTCCCAGGAGAAGGTCCTGACTGAAGCGGTGGAGTCCCTCCGAGAGGCAGCCTCCATCCTTGGCCGTGATGGCGCTGACGCCGATGTGCTTCGCGCTGCGGAATCTGGCATCAGTAGCTTCCTCGGCTCCATCAGCTCGATTGGTCGAAACCTGCCTCAAGACAAGCAGCTGTTCGACTCTCTCACCAAGGCTTACCGTGGCGCTCAAGCCGCTCAACGCCTAAACATCAAACTGGTTGATAGCGCCACCGGTGCCAAGGCAAACATTCCCCTGGCCCGTGCTATCTGGGTTGAGCGCGATAGCTTCAAAGCCGCATCGCAGTCGCTCGTCGAAACGGCCAAGGCTCTGCCAAACACCCACGTTGTATCCCCACTGATTGTTGGCTCCTTGGGTGGTCTTGCCGTCCTCATGGCGCTGTTCACGTCTGTGCTTGCCCACTTCGCAGCTACCAGCCGCGCCCAAGCTGTTGAGTCGCGTGGGAACTCGATCATCGGCTCTCAGAAAGAGCGCTCGAAGGAACTGTCGATCCTGCTGAACGACATCAACGAATTCGGTCGCGGCATCATCAACCACGAAGTCACCGATGACCGGGAGTCGACCAAAGAGATTGCCAAGGTGCTCAACCTTGTATTCGGCAAGATCCGGGAGATCATCCAGGAGTCCGATCAGACGATTTCCGGACTGGCCGCTGCGTCTGAGCAGACGCTGGTAACTGCCCAAAACGTCTCGCGTAACCGACAGGAGCAGCAGCGTGCCCTGGAGCATATCTCCAGCCTGTTTGCTGACATGAGTAGCTACGTCGAGGTCATTCAGGAAGTGACCAGCCATACCCTGAATGTTGCCAACGAAGTATCGACAAAGGTCGGGGCCGGCTCGGATGCGGTAGCCAAGGTGCACGAGGGGATTCTGCTGATTGCAGACCACAACGTCTCGATTCAACACCGCTCGAAGAACATGATCGAGTCCTTCCAGACCCTGGGCCGTGTTTCTTCTGTTGTGAACCAAGTGGCCGACCGCAGCGACCTCGTTGCCTTCAACGCTCACCTGGTAGCAGACCAGATCGAGGGCAACGACGAAGTGGCCCACGCGATGAACAAAGCAGCTGAAGCGATCACCGTTCTTGCTCATCAGTGTAAGCAGGCGGTCGGCGAGATCGACATCCTGCTGAAGAACATGCACGAGTCAGCTCGGGATACACAGTACGCCGTTGATAGCTCGCAGCGTGAAATCGACGGCCTGCTGGATCGTTCTGCTAAGGCGCAGTCCGCCCTCTCGGACATTTCCCAGATGTCGACTTCGCTCCGCGAGTCTGTAGGCGATGTCACTGAACGCACCCAATCACTCATGGCTCAGTCGAGTGAGGTATCCCACACCATGGAAACCGTTCTGAATTACTCGGCTGAAAACGCGGCAGCTTCTGAGCAAACGGCACAGGCAATCACCAACGTGAACCGTTCCGCTCAAGAGCTTCAGCGGGTCATTCAGGGCTTCCTCAAAGGTAAGTAATGACCTTGCACATCGCGGCGACTGAAACCGACCAAGCGATCCATGACCTGGTTTCGCTGATCGAAGAGCGTTTCTCCATCCAGATCAACTCTGATCGTTTGGACGCTTTCCACTTCGCGGTCAAATCTTCCGCATGCGGAAGATTTGAATGCGTCGAGACATTGGTTGCCGCGATGAAGGCCGGACTGGTTGACGCCGAAACGTGGTCTCAAATTCTGCATGTGGCCACAAACCACGAAACCAGATTCTTCAGGCACCCACCAACCATCGAATTGATCATCGAGTTCTGTCGAAGCAAGACCACCCCCAAGATCCTTTCAGTGGGGTGCAGCACCGGTGAAGAGCCTTACAGCATTGCAGCGGCTCTTCTGCGAAACGGGCATCCCAGCTTCGACATCCTCGGTATTGATATCTCAGCCCCCTGCATCGAAACAGCCAGGGCGGGGATTTATCAGTCACACCCGAAGTTGAGCAACGATGTTGCAGTAGAAGTCGGCGAAGGCCGGTCGCGATTCCATAGTTGGATACGCCACATGGTCAGGTTCGACGTGCACAACATCCTGTCAGATGTGCCAATTGCCATGAGTGCTCCTGACGTAGTGATCACTCAGAACATGCTGATTTATTACCGAGCCGAGACTCGCCATCACATCCTGAACCGCCTGGCGCTGGAGCTCCCTAAGGGGGGCTATCTGATTGCCGGCCCCGCTGAAGATGCGGGATGGAAATGCAAAGGCATGACTCGAACTGTTCACACGCACGCAGCCGTTTTCAGAAAGGATTGACCATGACCAGTGCCACGCATAAAGCCCACCTTTCTTGGGTCCGCCCGCCAATCGAAAAGGCGATCGGTCGCGCACAGGTTGCTCTGGATACCTACTTCCAGAAGATGAAGGTGTTCAGGTCGCCGCCAACTGGCGTTCAGCCTTCTTGGATTGACCGGCAACAGCAAGAGGCGAATGAAAAGCTCGGCGTGCTCGGTCAGGAAATTAACCTCATCCACAGCGCCTTGGTGATGATCGGGTCAAAGGGCGGGGCGGCACTTAGCTCTGAAATGCATGTGATTTCGAGCAATATCCAAGAAAGCATTCTTGATGATGAGCAGAAGGATAAGGCTCTGCTTGCATTGATGTCTGGACTGGTGGTGCTGCCTAACTACATGAGCATGGTGATCTCTGGAGCACCTGACAGCCCAAGCATTCTTTCCAAGCCTATCAACGAAATTCGTGAGATCCGTGGCGTTCCTCTTCTTGTTGAAGAGAGCCTGTTGCCAAACCTTGCCTTCAGTTTCATCGATCCCCCTCTCAAGGACTTGGCCGTAGACCCGGCCCACCGTGACCGAGTGTTCGAAGCATCTGCAAAACCCTTCCAGGCCGCATTCGGGTCATGGATCGGGACTCAGAGCAAAGAGTCACTCCGTGAAATGAAAGGCATCCTGACCGATCTACAGACGGTGACAAACTCGCAGGAGATTGGCTGTTACTGGTGGGCTGCTGGCGCGCTCGTAGACCTGCTCATTGCCGGTAGTCTGAGGCATAACAACAACACCGTCTCTCAACTGCGCACTGTGTCTGTTGCCATTCAGAAGGGCAGTTTTGGAGGGGAAAGCGCGGCCCTAGAATCCCTTGGGGTTGAGCGTTTCAAGTCGCTGCTGTACGTCATGTCCTTGGCGAAAACGCAGACTGACGAAAGTGAAGAAGTCCTGGGCCGTTTTAACGTCGCAACTGGCGTTGATAACGATAGCCTGAAGTCCCTACAGGCCAAGCTTGACCGCTCATCAGAAGCAACCGCACAGACGGTTGCCCTTGAAGTTGAGTCCCTACTCTCGCACGCAATGGCTGCAATCGGCAGGGCGGTATCTGCGACCAAAGAAGATGTATTTGGCATTCAGATCGCCAGCTTCCTTACGGCTATTCGGGATCTCGCGAATATCTTCTTCATGGTCAACGATGAAGAATTGGCTTCGATCGCTCGTACAGCCGCTACCCGTGTGAGCGAAGACTCGCAAATGTCGGACATGACTACTGAGGTTGTCGAAGCCCTGAAGTCCGACCTGCTCTACCTCGATGCACGTCTCAAGAACCTTGCCGAAAATGAAGCCACCAGGGCGCTGGGTATCGAGGGCGTAGCTCCTGATGTGATCAGCGGCATAGTGTCTGAATCGCTCAAGGTGCTTGTGAGCGTAAGACGCCCGATTGCCCTGCATGTGGACAGCGGTACCGCTCAGGAAGGGCTGCGCCAAGGGCTGGAAGAGCTACTGAGTGTTGCATCTGTTACGAGCTTCGCAGGTGCCAGCAAGGTCGGTGCGATCCTCAAGGGTGTCGCGCATTCGATGATCAGCATGCTTGACGGTGGAACGCTGTCCCAGTCAGAAGCCTACGAAAATGCTGCGCGGGCCCTGGTGGCTGTCGAGCTCTACCTTGAGTCCATCCATTCCGGCTTTGAACCTGATCCGAGCATCCTTACTTCGGCGATCCAGGCACTGTCGAAGAACGGTATCGAGGTCGGCGAGGTTGAAGCCCCTACCCAGTCAGAACTGCTGACCATTTTCGAAAACGTCAGCGCCAGCGCCGCAGATGATGAAGACACGCTGCTTCCTGAAATCCAAGAGCTGCGCCATGTCTTCGAGGCCTTCGCGCAACTGCCGAACTTCACGGATCAGGCCCAGCTGCAAACACTGCACATGGCGTCGGACCGTATTGCAATGGCAGCTCGTATTCGAGGCGTCGAGCCTCTGGCTAAGTTGAGCAAGGCCATTGCCCACTTTGCCAATGAGGTCTACAGCGTTGCTCGTGACGAAGAGTTCGACACGAACGCAGCAGTTGAAGCTGCGAAGGAATCTGCCGCATTGATCTTGCGCTGCTTCGATGAGTACGCAGCAAAAGGGGCAGCAGCAATCTTCGTTGCAGACGTGGCCATCCGCCTGATCGACATGGTAGACACCGCCCGGCGAGAGGTAGAGACGACTGAAGATGCCGCTCCAATTGAACCTGAAGCACACCAGAACGAATCGGTGGATCGCGTCAGCGAAATCGACACCCCTGTTGATTCCCAAGAGATCCGAGAAGTCGAAGGTTCGGAGGTGATCCTCGCGAAGGAGGCTGAAGGCGAAGAGGTCGAATATCCCGAAGGCACTGATGCATTCATGATGCAACTCTACCGGGCTGAGTACAAAGCGAACCATGACAGCCTGGTTGCCATGTTGTCCTCAGAAGCCCCCAAGCTGGATGACCATGCGTGCCGGCTGGTCCATACGCTCCGTGGATGCTCTGGTTCTGCGCAGTGCATGCCTCTCAACCGCGTGTTCGCAGTCCTCGAAAATCGCTTGAACGAGATTCGGACTTCTGAAGTCGAGCTGACGACTCACGATTGCGCGCAGATTATTGAACTGCTGAACGAGTGCATGGAATTCCATCTTGCATTCCCGTGGCAGGCAACCACCCAGCTTGAAGATGCCTGGATCGATATGGCGAAGTCGATCTGCGGAACCACTGAGGAAGCAGTTTATGAAGAGGTCGCGGTACCAGCCGTACCGGCCGAAGATCCTCCAGTAACCACCGCTACTGATCAAGTTGACTCTGTTGAGCCAGAAGCAATCGAGGTCGAGGTCGAGGTCGATGCAGTTGCGCCAGTTACGGTTGATGAAGTGACAGAGACTGTCGCCGAGCAGCCACAAGCTGAGGTTGAGGTTGAAGTTGAGGCTCAAGTGGAAGTCGAGCCCGAATATCAGGCTCCGATCCCCACCCAGTCCCACGCTGTTATGGAAGCGACATACGACCAAGAGCTGGCCAGCTTCTACATCGAAGAGGCCGATGAGCGTTTGCCGCAGCTACAGGACAACTTCCAGGCATGGCTCAGCGATCTCGATAACCGTGAGTTGATCCATACGATTAAGCGTCAGATGCACACCCTAAAGGGTGCTGCTGCCATGGCGCAGTTGACCGAGATTCAGGAAGTGACTCACTTGATGGAGTCGCTGTTCGAGTCGCTCAGCTTGAATATCATCCCCGCCAACCAAGATTGCATAGACCTGGTGGAGATTGTGCTTCAGGAAATCGGCGGCCTATCCACCGCCGTCAGGGCTTACCGCGGCCTTCGTCGGCCGGACGCCCTGATCAACTGCCTTGAGTGCGCTGTCGAGAAGAATCACATCAATCTTCAGCTGCTGAGCATGAACCAGGGCGAGCCACAGATCAGCGAGCAAGAGCATGATGAAGACCATAACCACGGGGCAGAAAGCTCGGTGGGTATGGAGCCAACGGTAGGCAAGAAGACCCGCCGCAGAAGCCGCGGCAAGGGAGCCGCCAAGCGTCACGCTGAGAAAATGGCTGCGCTGGCTGAAGGGCAGACGACAGGTGAGGCCCATATCCCGGAAGAGAAACATTCCGTAGAGCAGCCCAAAGCCCAGCCACAGGCCACAGTTCCGGTCCCTGAGCCAGTCGCTAAGCCTGCTGTAGTGGCTGCTCCGAAAGCCGAGGCTCAAATTGCACCCCGAGCTACTGCGGTTACTGAACCGAAGAAGGCGGAGCAAAAGCCAGCGACTGAGCAGCCTGTCCGGAAGGAGAGCGTGAACAAGCCAAGCGCAGCCACTGGCAATGCAGTTGCGGCTGAGATGCTTGTTCATCGCAGCTCCCGTAAAGCTCCGTTCGATGACGGTAAAGAAACCCCGCTGATGCCAGTGGTTTCCCAAGCTGTCCGATCTCTCTTGCAGCGGACTCAGCAGGCCCACGGCCAGGCCCTAGACGCGCAACGGGTCGTGAGCACCGAGAAGATCAAGGTTGACCAGCGACTTCTGGAAACCGCAGTTGAACAGGCAAGCGAGCTTACTGCTTCTCGGCATCGCCAAAGCGCCCTCCAGAAAGAGGTTGCGATCGGCCTGATCTCCATCCGAGAGAAAATGGAGGCTCACTATCTACATCAAAACCAAGTCATCCACATGCTTCGTGGCTACATCAACCTGCCAGGCGGGATGACAGGCACCACTAATGCTTCGGCTGATATGCAGCTTGAGCGTTTCAATGACATTTCTTCGATGGCAGTCCATGCCGCGCAAAACATCGAGCAAATCATCCAGGACCTCCAGTATGTGATGGAAACTGGTGATGTGATGCAGGAGTCCATTCGTAGTCAGGGACGCCTTATCTCCCGCCTCCAGCGTGATCTCATCCACAGCCGGCTTGTACCGTTCAACAACATCAAGCCAGCCCTGAACAGCACCATTGAGAACACCTCGAAGCTGCTCAAGAAGAAAGTACGAACTGAGTTTGGTGGTGGCGACACCATCTTGGACAAGAAGATCCTCGATGCGATCAAAGATCCCTTGTTCCATATCCTTCGGAACGCAATCGACCATGGCCTTGAGGTTGAAGCCGATAGAGCGGCAGCAGGTAAGAATCCGGAAGGTCTAATCCGCGTCACGGTTGCCCGCCGGGCGAAGAACATGATCGTCACTATCTCTGACGATGGCCGAGGCATTGATCCGGAAGCCGTGCGTAAAAAGGCTCTCTCTATCGGGATCATCTCCGCTAAGGATGAGCTGACGGATAGCGAAATCATTCGCCTGATCACCCACAACGGGTTTTCTACCGCGAACAGTGTTGGTCACATCTCGGGCCGTGGCGTGGGCATGGATATCGTTGCCTCTGCCGTCGAATCCATGGGCGGCATGTTGCAGATCGAGTCCAAGGTTGGGCAGGGAACCACTTTCACTCTGGTTCTTCCGTTCTCGATCGGATCGAACAGGGCAATGATCTGCAACACCGGTGGACAGTGGTTTGCTATCCCGACCTTCACCATGTCCAGTGTGGCGTACTGCGCGCGTGCTGACCTGGATGAGCAACTGCGCCTGAATGGCCATGCCACCTACTCGCATGAGGGGGAGGTTTACAACGTGGTCCCACTGGCTGATCTGATCGCTATGCCTGAGCTCAAGGGAAGTGTTGATGCAGCCAAGCCTGTGACCCTCCTTCTCTGCCGCCACGGTTCGACGCGGGTTGCCATCGAGGTCGAGAAGGTTGATTCCATGCCTGAGATTCACATCCGAGAGCTGGATGGGATCTTGAGTAATGTTCGCGGTCTCATCGGCGAAACGGAACTCTCTGACGGCACAGCCATTTTCGTTTTGGACGTGATGGAACTGATCCGAATCAACCTGAAGGAAGGGAGCAAGGGCTACGGAGTTCGTCAAAACAGGATCAGAGCGGTCAAGCGCGAGAATCGTCCGCTCGCGTTTGTGGTCGACGATGCCACCAGCTATCGCCGGCAGTTGACCCAATACTTCGAGGCTCGTGGATTTGAGGTGATCACTGCGCGTGACGGCCAGGACGCCTTGGACATGCTGCCCCTTGAGCGTGAGCCTTCGATCATCACCGTTGACGTTGAAATGCCCCGCCTGGATGGCTTTGGGCTGACTCGCCGTCTTCGCCAGATGTCTGAACTCGACCACATCCCGATCATCATGCTGACCACAAGAACCGGGCTTGAGGCCCAGGCAGCTGAGGCCGGGGTCAACGTGTTCTTGAACAAGCCTGTCGACTACCCAGGTATGGATAAGGCCGTGAGCCAATGCCGGCCAGACCTTATTCGCAATGAGGATGCAGCATGAAAGTCGGTATCGTCAGTGCCAGTGGCGTTCAGGCCACACTGATACAAGAAGAACTCTCCACCGTTCTTGCAAATGTGCGGGTGTTTAGCATCCCCGAGGTTGAATCAGGTCTGGCTCGCACCACCAACCAGCACCTGATGATCTATGACATCTCAGATCCATCACTGCTGGAGTCCGAAGACTTGAATGAGCAGATGGATAGCAATGAGCCTCCCTGCCTGTTCAATGAGACGGACCTCTATCCGATGTCGCCGGAGCAACGCATTGCCTGGCGAAATCGCATGATCGAAGAAATGAAGAAGCTGGCCCCTGACCTTGCTGATGAGATCAAGCAGGCAAACGACAGATTCGCCGCTTCGAAGGTAGACACGCTGGTGATCGGATCTAGCTCCGGTGGCCCTTTGGCGCTGAAGGAGTTTTTCTCCAACCTGCCCCGCCTGAACATCGCCATCTTCATTGCTCAGCACATGCCTGAAGCAGCATTTGGCCTGCTGCTGCGGCAGGTTAAAGAGGCTGCCAAGGATTGGGACGTAGAGATCGGCTATCACGGGCAAAAGGTGGTGGGGGGCAAGGTAATCCTCATCCCTCGGGACGTAACGCTAAACATCTCGCCCAACGCGATAATCGAGTTCAAGCCGAACGTGACCCCCCCAGAGTTCCACCCCAGCATCAACCAGGCTATCCGCTCGGTTCATGCGTATTCCAAGGAACGGACGAACATCCTGATCCTCACTGGGATGGGCGAGGATGGCGCAGCAGCGGTGCGGGACTTGAAGGGCAAGGTCAAAAGCATCATGGCCCAGGACCACGCTTCCTGCGCTTCTTCAAGCATGCCGGACGCGGCACGAGAGACCAACGCAGTCCAGTTCAGCGGCCCGCCGAGCGAGCTCGCCCGGAAGGTTTCAGAGGCATATGGGTTCGGAGTTGTTGTGTGCTTCTGAACTGACGGCAACTGCCAGAGGAAAAAGCCGCAATCATGCGGCTTTTTTTGTGGGGGGAATTTACAGCTCGATCAGCTCAGTCCGTATCGACGCTTCAACTCGACTATCCGAGTGGCACGCCGGCGTTGCGTCTCAGCGGTCTCCTGGTCAGCATGTATTGCTCCGTGAGCAACGGCAGAAGCATAGCGCTCGTCTTGCTGCACCAGGTCAACGAGCTCCTGCAATTCCACTCGCATTTCGTCATAGAGCGCCATCGTTACGCCCCTGCTCTGTATGAGGTTGCACGCCTGAAGCTGCATGGATGCGTGGGTATAGATGCCTCCACGCCTGGTATGCAAATGACTTCTCGTAGTCCCCGCCTCCCGCGCGAACATACTGCCCCTCAGTTTCCCACCATGACTGAAATTCGGACTCGAATACATCATCGCTTGGCTCAGCCTCAACAGCACAGGCGGTGACCACTTCCACCTTAGGCGATGCGAGCACACGAACGCAGCGCGTGCGATTCATGCTATCCCTGACAGTCACTGCGAGGGCATGGAGATGGTTGCCGTCCCACAAGGCCACGACGCCACCACAAGCTAACTCGTAGCGATAGTTGTCGATGTGGCCGGTCTTCGCGCCAACCTTTACCGCTTGATCGTTCATGAATGGCCACACAGGCGCATCGATCTCGTCGAGATGATGACTGATCTGGACCTGTCCATTGCAAACCAGCACCGATTCCATTCGTTCATTGGATGGCATTAAGTGGTCCCCTAAAAGTTAGTGGCTCAGGCCCTGAGCATTTTCCTCTTGGAGCTCAAAGTCGTATCGGGCAAAGACTTTCTCGCCGCTCCAAATAACCTCAAAAGCCTCTTGGATTTTCTGGCGGAAATCCTCCAGAACGGACTTAAAGTCCTCCGCCTCATACTGCTCCGATTCGACCAGCCAGCCCGGAGCAGAAACCTCGGCGCTTTCGCCGGCAATACCTACACTCGGATCTCCGACTGTCCAGAGATACAGCTTCTGCACTCGCTTGATGCCCATAATTCACCTTGTTCGCAGATGGGTGTTCTATCTTCGGCAATTCGCCGGCCAAATGAAAAGGGCGCATTGCTGCGCCCTAACCACTACTGGAGAGTTAGACCTCTTCGCCCATAGGAGCCAGGTCCGGCGAATCTTCTTCCACTTCTTCCAGCGGCTCTGCATCGGCAGCATCCAGAGGTTTGCCCTTAGGCTGGTGTGCTGCGCGCACAGCATCCTCGATTTCGCGAGCGGCCTCGGGATTTTCCTTGAGCCATGCAGCCGCATTCGCCTTGCCCTGGCCGATCTTATTGCCGGCGTAGGAGTACCAAGCACCTGCCTTAGAAACCAGATTCTGCTCGATACCCAGATCGATCAACTCTGCAAAGAAGTTGAAGCCATGCCCGTAGATGATCTCGGTCTCGGCCTGACGGAACGGCGGGGCGACCTTGTTCTTCACGACTTTGACGCGGGTTTCGCTGCCGATCACCTCGTCGCCGTCCTTGACCGCGCCGGTACGTCGAATATCCAGACGCACCGAGGCGTAGAACTTGAGGGCGTTACCACCGGTGGTGGTTTCCGGGTTGCCGAACATCACACCGATCTTCATGCGGATCTGGTTGATGAAGATCACCAGGCAGTTCGCATTCTTGATGTTGCCGGTGAGTTTGCGCAGCGCCTGGCTGAGAAGTCTGGCCTGGAGCCCAACGTGAGCATCCCCCATGTCGCCTTCGATCTCTGCTTTAGGCACCAGTGCTGCCACGGAATCGACGATGATTACGTCTACCGCATTGGAGCGCACCAGCATGTCGGTGATCTCCAGAGCCTGCTCGCCGGTATCAGGCTGAGACACAAGCAGGTCATCTACGTTGACGCCCAGTTTGCTCGCATAGCCGGTATCCAACGCATGCTCGGCATCGACGAAAGCGCAGGTAGCACCAGCCTTTTGCGCCTGAGCGATAACCGAAAGGGTGAGGGTGGTCTTACCCGAAGACTCAGGGCCGTAGATTTCGACAATACGACCCTTCGGGAGACCGCCAATGCCGAGGGCCAGGTCAAGCTTCAGGGAGCCCGTGCTGATGGCGGGGATGGGGGTCAGCGAGGCCGAATCCATACGCATGATCGCGCCCTTGCCGAACTGCTTTTCGATCTGGCTCAAACACTGAGCGAGGGCCTTGTCGCGGCCGGCGAGCTCTGCACCGTTGGAAGCATCTTTCATTTGTTCACCTGCTGATTGTTGGTGGCTGATTTACTTTCCGCCTGAATAACCTTTCTAACGGCAGTCGCCTGATCTTCAAGGCAACGAGCTACGTTCCCGGCAAGGATGTCCAGCGCGCCAGGTTTCACATCGTCGATCAGTGATTTCAGGAAAGAGGCTTGCAGTTCACTATCGTCAGGAAATGCGTCCTGATCGAAAGAGGTGCGAAGCAGGGTGTGGGGGCCGAGCTTCGTTGATACCTCGATGGAACTGCCGGTCTTAACTGCAAACTGTCTCAGAAGGGCAGAAGTCATTACGTGAGCGGTACTCATGCTTGTTGTCCTCATTAGAACGAGGACAACTGTATGGCCGCCTTTCCCGTGCCAGAAGGTGGGCGAAAATAATCAGCCGCAGAAGCTAGATGAGCCGTCGCAGATACCCATGATTTCTTCGTAATCCTTGCAGCAGGTGACTGGCACCCACCAGACGAAGGTGTAGGTATGCATCGGGTCGACAGGGCCAGCGCGCATCTGGGTATCAAGCATCATGCTTCCGGCACCAAAGCCAACAGTCACCATTGGGCTTGTCTGCTGAAGCTTCCCGATGGCCAGCGAACCGTTGAACGGGAACGAGCCCTGGGCGAAGGCCGAGACGTGAATCGCACGGTAGGCGGCGATGCCTGCCGCAATTGGTGCTGAATCGTTCTGAGTTGCCATCTGCCGCGGATAGAGAGGCCCCCACTTCGGCCCAATGCACAGCTCCATGCCAAACATCGAAATGTTGCCAGTGAGCTCATTGCACGTAATCGGGTTGGACAAGAACGTATGGGCCATGTCCCGGCAACCCGTGCGCCAGGCGGGATCGAACTCAGTCGAGTAGAGCAGTTTGGGCATACAGGCCGGCATTGCTTTATTGAACTGAGACACCGCCTTGCTGACGATCTGATCCGTTGCAGCCGAGCAGACCGAAGTGGCGGAAGACAGTTTGGGGTTCCCGGTCTTCGCCTTGTCTACACCACACAGCTTGCAGTCCTGGTAGGCCATAGCCATCGCAATAGCCCAGGACGGAATCTCATAGATCCGTGCCTCGAACGTCGTGTAGTCGTTGTTATCGACACCGGTGCTGAACAAAGACCCCAGGCCAACTCCGAGCGCAGAATCACCACCACCCTTGATCACCTCAATCAAGGCGACCGGCTGGTAGTGGGAGACGATGAACTTGTCGGTGCAGTAGTAGCAGCAGGAAGAAAATATCTTGTAGGCCAGCGTGACCGGATCGATCGACAGGAAAGTCGCAATACTGGCTGCGGACGCTTGGGCCTCAGGAGTTCTAACCCCAAACCCTAAAGACATGGCCGCCGCCCCAGCGGCAGTCATTTTCATAAATTTGCGGCGTGTGAAATCCATGCGGCCCTCTGCCCGTTACTGGTTGCACTGCATCAGTGCTGATGACTAATAACGGGCCAGAGGTGTCCATTCTCGCGGATCAATTCACCCGGCTGACCAGGTTTGGATAGCGCATGTACACGTCGGAAGAGTTGGATTCGCCTTCTGCGTTGGCGCTCTCGGGGTCCATGAGGAATGCCGTGAGCTCTCCTTCAACGATCTGGATGGCCACCATTACCTTTTCGTCATCGTTCTGCGGGGAGCGCGCGGTGACAAAGACAGCATTGCTGGACACATAGGCGGTTACACGAGCCCGAAGAGAGGATGCTCCAAAGCTGCCCGGCGCAGGCGCAAGAGCGACCATTGCCCCTGAAACGCCAGTCTTAGAATCGTGCCGCACTTCGAACTCCAGATTCCCAACCTTGGCGTTCCCGACCTCGCCCCAGGCCTCACCCTCAAAGCGAGCGTGAGATTCAGCGTTTTCACCGATATGGAATGGCTTTGCGATTGTCGCGCTGAAGCGTTCAATGGCAAGACGTTCAACCTCTGCTCGGTGCATGTTCTTTGGCACGCGAACAGAAAGCGATCCATTCAGATTCACAGGGACCTGGATGATTTCCAACTCGGATTGATTAGGCATGGCAGACTCCTTGTTCAGATGGCACCAATTCTCCCGTGAGGGCGCGCGTGCCATAACATGCGACATCGATAAATGCTTTAAGGAGTGCGCGTGGATTTAAGTGCTGTAGGCTTCGGACTGCTTGCTATCGCAGGTGCTGTCGCCTGGATTTACAAGATGAACTCGCATGCATCGTCTCCGGCAAGCGTAGCCAGCCATGACGAACAAGAGCCTGCCGAGGCTCTGGTTTCGCCAGCGTTGAAGATCGTTCTGGCTCCAAAGTTTGAGGATGGAGAGCCTGATGCGCGCGAAGAGCTGGGCCCGGATATCGAGAGCCACGATTCGCCTGAAGAAGTGGTCGCTGAAGCGATAAGTCAGGATGTAGTGCCGGACTCAGAGCATGTGAGAGAGCAGCTGAATATCGCCGAGAAACTAGGTTTCATCGGCGACTTAGAGGGCATGGTTGAATTTGCCGAGCTGGCCCTGAACGACCCCAATGCATCTCCCCGCCAGCGCAATCAGGCCGACATCCTCATTCGCCGAGCAAGCAGTCTCTGAAGGCTATGCAGCGACTGAGACATCTCAGCTTTCAGGTAGCCTTCAGACTCCATGCTGTTGGTCAGGTACTTGCTCATGCAAGCAACGGCCGGGACCTGAAGAATCGTTGGGCTCAGGTGCACAGCAGATCCACCAGCAGCCTCAGCGCGAGCCCCGATGACTTTGGCATTACCCTCGGTAACCCTGACAGTGAACGTAATTTCACCCGACGCTGAGATGTCAGCAGAGATGAAAGCGCCCAGGACACCATAGATTTCCATTTCGGTTCCAACGATTGGCAGCGACATAGCTCAACCCCACAGAGTCATCAGGTCGTCGAAGTATTTCGAGGACTTCAGTTTTACGATGGCTTCTTCGCGCACCTGGCGCACACGCTCCATGCTCATCCCCAGTCGAGCGCCAATCTCCTTCAGGCTCTGCTCCGGCATGCCGATCCCGAACTGCGCACAGACGATATCGAGGTGGCGGCCAGTGAGCGTTTCCTTGAGAGCTCGCTCAACAAATGCGGCTGAATCCTCTTCGTCGACGTGGGTCTCGAACTGCGAGTTGCTGTCGGCGAGGACTTCATGGAGGCCTTCGGTCTCAGAAGATCCAGCATCCTGGAACGTGGCATCGAGAGAGATGCCACCGGTGCCGCCAACGAAGTAGAGCAGGTTGGCAACATCGTCAGGCTTCAGACCTGTGATTTGAGCAATCTCCGCCTTCGAGGCGTTGGGGTTTTCGCTCAACACAGCTCGAATAGCGAAGAGGTTGGCCTGGCTTCCTTCTGGGAGGCGAATCAGGTCCTGCTGCTGGAGCTCGCGCACAATCATCTGCTTGATCCACTGGGTACCGATAGTCGAGAACCGGTAGCCCATCTCGGGAGCGAAGCGGTAGATCGCGCGCAGCAGGCCCATGTCGCCGGCGGAACGAATCTGGGACTCATCACCCACATGGCGGTATTGCTTTACCAGGGCCTCGACCAAGGAACGGTTACGCTCATACATCAGCGAGACAGATCCCTTCAGGATGCGATCCTGTGCATTGAACGCCGACCAGGCTGCGAGAAGGTCGCCAGCAGACGAAGAGGACTGGCGAACGATCTCCTGGATCGCACGCTGATGGCTCAGCAGGTTGTCACGGAGCGCCTTCTTGGCCTTGGCGGGGTAAAGGGCCACCTCATAAACACTGGTGTTTACGGTCGAGATCAGCCCGGCCGAGACCCATGCCTCACCGATCATCGCCTTGACCTTAGGACGCGGTAGCTTCAGCTCAGAACTCAGGAAGCCAACAAGCTTGCGGCACTCAACTTCCAGATCGCGGCACTGTGCCCGGAAGCAGTCAGCCGCTTTGAAGAGGATTTTGTCGTACGGCAGGATTTCGGCCATCCGAGATGCAAGCTCATCACGCAGGGCCATCGAGAACAGATCGCTCACCGCGTTCTCGCATTCTGCAATCTCAGCAAGTGCTTCCTCGATGGACTTGATCTTGCGCAGCGCCAGCGCCTTGAACTCATCGGTCGGGATGCTTTCAGCGCGCACCCACTTGGAGCCGACCTTGATCAACGCCAAAGCCTGGCCCACGGGAGCGCCGCTACTCAAAACTTCCTTCACGTCAGCCAGGAGCATCGACACCACATCAGTGTGGGCGCACATGGCGGTCATGAGGCCAATCTGGCTGATCATGATGCGATAGCCGAGCGCATGCTGATCCTCGGTGGAGAGGATCGCTCCATGCCCCGGATCAACGGGCATGGCCGGCAGCGGAGGCATGTCAAAACCAGCCTCAGCAATAGTGCCAAGCTGAACCTTACGCTTCGATGTTCTGGTCACTGCAATGGACATTTTGGTTACCTTCTTAGATACGCATTGGCATCAGTACGAACGACTGTTGAGCACAGTCTGTTGGCGACAGATGCGTGCCACCAGTTGCCCCATCAAAAACAATCTCCACTTCTTCCGCGGTGACCGTCTTTAGAATGTCCGTCAGGTAACGGGCGGAAAAACCAACTTCCATGTCGCTGCCGATGTACTGCCCTTCGATGACTTCAGAGGCAGCGTTCCCCTCGATATCGGAAGCGGCGGTGGTCAAGGTGATCTCGCGGCCGAGATTGAACTTGATGCCGAAGCTTCGCTGATCGGCCATCAGCGCTACCCGCTGAGCAGATGCGAGAAGGGCGGGGCGGTTCGCTTTCAAAGTGCTTGGGCTGGATGGCTTCTTGAGCAGCCGCTGGTAGTCCGGGTATTTGCCCTCCAGCAGCTTCGTGTAGAACTCACCAGCGTCCGATACCACGACCGCGAGGTTCGGATAGAGACGGATGCAGGCCTCGCTCTCGGTTGTGAAGGTCAGGAAATCATCAACAGACGCGACGGGAATGATTGCCTGGGAGTCGCTGCCGGTAACGCCTTCAATCCGGCATACACCCATGCGGTGGCCGTCACTGGCAGCCAGGTAAAGAGTGCCCTCGCGGACATCCAGCAGCATGCCGTTGAGGTATTGGCGAACATCTTCCCGCGCACAGCACACAGCCACCGATTTCCCCGAGTCGCGTAGGTTCGCTGCATTGACTTTGAACTCAGCAACGGGGGTGGAAACCTTAATGAGCGGAAAACTATCCACATTCATCGTGGCGAGGCTGAAGCGTGAGCGAGCGCACGTAATAACCAGCTTTTCGTCGCTCAAGGACACCTTGACATCTCGATCACCGGGCATGGCCGAGACGATCTGCTCCATCTTCTGAGCAGCCGCGCAGATATGCCCCTGAGCTTCAACAACCAGGCTGGACGTACGGACGCGGCGGATGATTTGCTGACTGCCATTCTGCGCGATCAGAGTCAGCTCATTAGCCTCAACCCCAATAAGGACGTGGGTTTCAGCGGTACCTCCCTTGCGGGATGCAACACGGGCACACTGTTTCAGGACAGAAGCGAAGACAGAGGCGTTGATGCTGAATTTCATTGCTGGCCACCTTTCCTAAGTAGATGGTCAGCAGTTTCAGGGCATGCGGCGCGTGCCAGTAGACGCCATCAATCAGCGGTGCTCAAATTTTAGCCAATTCGCTGAAGGCACTGACAAGGGGGGGAGGGGAGAGGAATGCGCCAAGCTTTTCCACATACTTATCCACAGCTTCTGTGGGTATGTCAGAGAGCCTTGGACTCGACAAGCATCAGGCTCAGGTACTCAACCACGATGGCCCGATCCAGGGTCATAGACGCCATCTGGCCATAGAGCGCCGCATCCTGAATCGCCTTCTTCTCATAGATGCCGTTACCCAGCAAGCGATACAGCCTGGCGAGTTCCAAATAAGCGGTAAAGCGAGTCTCCTGCCGCTTGATCGAGCCAAGCTCGGCCACACCGGGCGGCTTCCCGAGGGAAGCATTGACCATTGCCGTTCTCAGCTTTTCCTCGTCACCGACCTTGAGGTCGACGATCTTCTCAGGGAGGCGCTGAACCCAGTCACCCAGATCGGCGAGCATGCCTGTTCGGGCGTACACCAAGGCAACGTCATTCAGGTCAGGCCCGAGATTCGGATCTGACATGCTGGCTGTCCGGACGATGTACTTCCTCAGCGCATAAGCCCTTTCCAGGTCGCCTGCATGGAGCAGCGACTCCAATCGTGAAGTCATCGCCATTCTGTAGAGGTCTTGGTCGATACGCGCCAGTTCTTCTAGGGCTGGAGTTGTCGTTCCGCTGTTCTGGCTCAACCCCTTGATGCTGATGAAATACAGGGCCAAGGACTTTGCTTCTGGATCATCGAGCTTGAGGGCTGCCTGGAGCGCTTTATCAAGGGTGCCTGTGCGAATCTGCTTTATCGCATCCGCATAAGCTGACAGGGCGTTCCGCTCCGCACCTTCAAATGCGGCCGGAGCCTGCCACGGGACATTTCGCAGTTCAGATGCGGCAACGAAGAAAAGGGTTCCCCTCCAAGCGAAAGGGGAGTGCTCTGACTGCTCCAGGAGCTGCTTTGACAGAACGCTGATGCATTCGGGTGTCACGCTTGCCGAGCACTCAACCTTGCTGACCTCTTTCAGCCATTGGGGCTCTTCACGCTTTACCGCACAGCCTGCGGCAAGCGCGCTGATACAAAGCAATGCTGCTAGGCGCATAGCAACTCAAGTTGGACTTTGTGGGCGAACTTGCCCGCCTCCGCTGCGGCCTCGAAGCAGGTGTCAGCAAAGGGCGAAGACTGTCCGTGGTGCGTGGCAACAAAGACATGGCTGGCATGCGTCAGCACCAGCTCCAACACTGATTCATCACTCTCCGTGGTGTCGCCCACTACGCGAATCGGAATGTAGTGCTGGTGAGCGTATCGAGCAGCAATTCGACCGACGCCGAGTTCGGCAGTGACGATGATCTCGTCTGCCTGTCTCCTGGCGAAGATCGAATCCAGCATCGCGAAGACTGCGGCCTGGTCAGTGAAGTCAACCGCGCCGGTGATGAGCACTTTTCTGAGCGGATCATCACTCAGCAGTCTTTCCCTGATAGAGGCCATCGCATCGTTGATAGGGCCGAGGTTGCAGACAAGCTCGCCTGCCAGAAGACGATCACACAGCTCGTCTTTGTTCTGCACCAGCTGCATCCACGCCCCAGCTCTGATGAGCCGCTCGCGAACGTCGAACCAGTCTTGCCGACGCCGGGCCTGTGAAACCCCGGCAGTTTCGAGCATGAAGTCTTCTTTCTCCTGGATGGAGAGAATGAATCTCCGGTACTGCTCGTCGACGCCAAGGAACTTCTCAGCTTCGACGTAGTGCATCAGTGACGCGCAAGTTTCTTGCTCGACTTGAACCCCATCGAACAAGCCATAAGCCTTGAAGGGAAGCGGTTGGTACGGGTCGAAAGTTTCCACGGGCGCATCCTATTCACGAACTGCTATCCCCGAAATGCGCCTGAGCAAGAAGCTGATACCAGGAGCAGAGGGATACTCTGAGGACGCATTTTGAAATGCTTGTAACTCCTGCGCCAGCGAACCTGGGGTCGTGGAATTCAGTCTCGCCGCAACATGAGCACGCCAGCCCTCACGTTGCCCTTCCGGCAACAGGTTCGGAGCTTCTCTTGCGAGCACCCGGACAGCCAGATCCATGACTCGAAGGTCGTGCGCGCCGGCCGCGATATCGATCCAGCGGTCAAAACCTTCTTCATGCAAGGCTCGCATCACCTCCATGTCATGTCGGGAGAAATCCCCCGCCCACATTCGGTGGTCAACATCAGCGAGTTGCGGAGAGAGTTCGAGGATAGGCTCGTCTCGCAGCCGGGCGGCCAGGCCAGTTGCAGCTCTGAGTCGGGCGATGTTGTCTTTGACGAAACCGAGATTGATCTTGTGCCGCCTAGCGTCATCAGGCCGAATGGCACCGAGCGGGGCCACAAAGGGAATCCGAGAGAGCGGTACCCTCACGATAGGCAGTCCGTCCCCCCTGGCTTTGCGTAGTAGCGATTCGAGCCCTGCATCCGAGTCGTCAACCAAGGCCGAGAGATCACACTCCAGGTCGGCCATGTAGGCAATGTCCGGGTAGGTGACATCGATGGCGAGCGGGTAGAGAAGCCCGTAGCCGCTCTGCGTGATGATGCTTGGATGAATCACGATTGAGGGCACCACGGAGGAAAGGTCGGACACCTCTCCGGCGTCGAGCCCAAGGGCGTCCTTGATCGCTGAGCTGGATGACCTGGCGATGCAGTGCTCGATCAGCTTTGGCGAGCGCTCCTGGGCCGCACCCAAAAGCTCCTTGACCCTGAGCGCCCGATTATCCAAGTCCCAATTCGCATCCCACATTGAGGATCGAAATTGGCGACTCAGCAAAGAGAGGTCGGCAGTGAAAGGCTCCGGCATCTCTTGGGGCCGCAGGATGGCGATAGCCCGAAAGAGAGTGTCCAGGTCGAGATGCCTGCCACCTGAGCTGCTGGAGAGCCGCGCGGGTATCAGGTTGCGATAGAGGGCGTGACGCACGAACGGTTCGAGCTTTGATGTCGTGCCTATGCCGATGTGCAGAGTGTCAGGCGACTCGAATACCGGCGCAACGGCGCGTGAGAACTCACACTCCGATATCCCCTGGCCAAGCTCCATCAGCGCCAGAGGCGTTGCGTCAATGTCCTTGGCGGGGACGTAAACATCATCCCTCATGCGGACGGAGAGCATCCGCTGGCTGACCGTTTCATCATCGCTGTAGTTGATCGCGTGGAAGCGCAGCACCTGTCCTTCTGCTGGAGATTTACCGGCAGTGAGGACATCAAAGAAGTGCAGGTTCATGCAAAAGTGCTCCGGTCATGCTGGACGGGGTTCTGTGACACCCACATTGGCTTCCACCCCGAAGCTCGGGGGTTATACTCACGAAAAACCAGCAGAATTAGTCGTCGATGCAGCAGGCGAATCAACTCACATTTGCTCCCAATGGCAAGACATCACTGATCCTTGTTGCAGGGGAAGTACACCTTCACCATTCGCGCCCGAAATTCAGATCCAAACGGAAGCTGACTCTCTGCGGGGCGCTGCTGCACGGCCATGAGCCGCACGGCCACCTCGACCTTGCAGACACCGCCAACCTGTACGCGATGCAAATCTGCCCATGCTGTGTTCGTAAGTTTGCCCGCGAAGGCCACATCACCAACGCCCTTGCCATCCTGGCAGGCCAGCCGGGGCAAGGCAGCCCCGTACTGAACGGCCAGATGGGGCTGTTCGATTCTTAGATCGGCGGGAAGCTGTGGGCGGACTGCATACCTGTTTTCAGGTCGATCACAATCCAGTGCTTATCGGTCGCACCATAGCGCAAGACTTCCCATAGGGCACTCAAACCTGCCGTTGTGATAGTGCGATTTACCAAGCAGTCCTGACTGGCGAGTGCCTCTGCGGTAGAACACGACTTGCGCGTGTCATCTTGCAGATGACGAACCTCGGGATACACATCGAGGACGCAGGGGTATTCAGCCCTCATGGCCGGGGCCAGCGCACCAAAGACCGCTTGCCCGTGTCGATGGCCATTTCCAAGGTCTAGCCACATGGCATCACGCTTGAGCCTTCCCTTGTAGTCGGCAATGGCAACTCGGGCAGAAGGCAGATCGACTGCCGAGATCACAATGTCCGCCTTGCTCATGGCCGCCTCGGTTTCGACAGAGGGGAACCGGCATGGGAGTCCTTCCCAGGACAAGCCGAGCTGGAGGTTGTAGCGGTTGGCCAGAACAACCGACTTGTACTGCCCGAGGTCGCACGGCCAGAACCTTTGGCGAACTAGGTTCGGCTCCCGAACCTTGGAGTCGTCGATCACCGTCACATGCAGGCCGCCAGACCTGCCGAGGCAGATCATGGCGTGGTGGAAGGCCGCGAGAGAGTCGATGACCTCAGAACCGTTACCGCCCGCACCGATGACGACAACCCGCACCTCCCGGCCATGCCAGGACTTGGGTTGTTTGAACTCGACCTTCTGCTTAATGAGGGGGACGGCGCTCATTCCACAGCTCCCCCGAGCACCATGCCCAGCGTGATGTGGACACCATGAGGGTGCTGATAGGTCTTGTGCGTACGGTAGGAAACCATACGATCAGAGGGGAACTGCTGCTTACCGGCTGCTACAAGGGACTGGTAGAAGCCCATCAGAGCACCAATCGAATCCACCTCGGTCACGGGGTGAATAGTGCCTGCATGGGTGTTGGTTGCCCCCAGCACGAAGTTCTCCCAGGCCGGAATGTTCGACCGCAAGATGGTCGCGGGAACGTGGGCATTGCCGGTGCAGAAGGTGCCGCCTGAGTAGACGTTGCCGAATGGGGCGTAGAACAGACGGGTTTCAGGCGTCGGGCGGGAGCGCCCCTTAAAGGCGAAGCAGCGCAGGTTCTCGCCCGCCATCGCGATGAAGATCAGACCCGGAATCGGAGCTTTGACCACGCCATCGTGGAACGGAATGTCCACGATGGCTGGCTTGCGATACCAGACAATGGTCGAGCGTGAACAAACGAGCAGCGAGTCATCGAGGAACTCAGGCTCAGGCTGCTCATTGAGAAGGATGGCGATCAGAGCATCCTTGTCAGCGAGAGTCATAGCGCGACCAGCACCCAGAGTGAACTGGCCGCCATCAACCGGCAGGATGGGATGGGTGGTGATATCGACGTTCTTGGTTTCGCAGTGCTGGTGAACCAGCATTGCGATGCTGGAGGTCTGAGCGTTAATCATTGAGATAGAGCCTCAACAGTGGATGACAGCGATTGGAGTAGCGAGAAAACCCGCTTCATGGCCACTATTGTCGGCACCAGAGAGCGTGCCACAACGTCCCGGTCACACTCGAAAACGAGGGGCTGAACACCGCACCCATTAACCTCGGCATCAATGTAGCTGTAAGCCTCCCCGTACGGCCCAGACAGTCTCGATTCATCCATGCGAATCATGATTGTCTCGAAGAAACCGAAGCCTTCGCACTCAGTATCGCCCGACTCCGGCAGGTGCGAGGTAGGTTGCTCGCCGTACTCCAGCGCCAGACTTAGCAGCTCAACAAGAACCGCATAAGCGGCTGCGGTCACCTTGGTGCTGGTCGATAGCTCTTGCGCCTGACCCAGCAGAGCCTTCACCTCTGCGATCTTTTCCTCTTCGGAATCGCCTTGGAGGGTGTACGAGTAGTCATTCCTGGCTGTTACGCCCTGCGCGATCAACAGAGCGAGTCGATCAAGAGACTCTTCGTCAATTTCGCCATCATCTTCCTCGCACACACCCAATACCTCATGGTCAAAGGGCCAGCGGTGAGTGGGAGTGGCTTGTAAGAACTTCTTGATGCCTTCAACGCTCAGATCGCTGGTTACAGACTCCATGCCTGAAACAGCATCATCGACCGGAACGCAGAAGTAGGCGTTTTTCCCGATGGTCGAGGCCGGTGTGTGCAGAGGGAAAATGAACTCACTGATCGCATCGAAAGTTTTCTGCATCAACACAGAGAACTCATGCAATTCGTCGAGCGGAACGTCATCCAGACTGAAATCGAAATAGACGGGCTCGTAAGTCTCGACAGTCAGCTCATTGCCTGTGAAGTACGCGCTCTGGTTCATGTCGGCGCAGAGCGACTTCAATGCCTCTGAGCACGCCTCAGCCACCAGCGGTGCGGTGTATGCGCCCTGAGACACCCAGTGGTGCAGGTCATCTGCTTTGAGCAATCCTGCGGCTACGAGTCCAAGCGCAACTTCGGCAGTGAGAGTCTTATCAACCTCGCGCTTCGTGAGTACGGTTTCCAGGCGAAGCCTGTCCTGAAAAAGACCGTCGCCCTCGATAGAGAATCGCTGACCGATGCTGCCCACAGCCTTCTGAGTCATCTGGTGCAGGTAGAACGGACGCTGGCTCTGCCCAAATTTGGCGATATCGCTATCGCTCAGGAAGCCTGCACGGTAACTGTCCAGGCAGAACCGCGCATGTTGCTTCGGCTCCACCAGATACCCATAGTTGCGCTCAAACAGCGTGCGATGGGCCTCCTGCATTGCTTCATCAATGCAGGGCAGGCTCAGTGCTGTTAGCGGGGCACTTGGGAACTGATAGCTGCGGGCTTTTCGGGCGAACTCAACAATTGCCATAGCTGATTCTTCTGGACGGTAGTGAGGGGCTCAATCTGATCTTCCTGCTCGCTGGCTTGAGCAGAGGGCTGGCCAGTGCCAGCCCATTGCTCCAGTGCGGCGAGGGCTTCGTCAGCCTTTGTCACCGAAGCCTCCCGCACGCATCTCGTAGACCAGCTTGTCACCCTCGACCACGGGGTCGATCACCTTGCCGCCAGCGAGGCGGGGGTACTGCTGGGAGTAGTGGGCGAGGACTTCTTCGGGACTGGCGGTCGGGTCGGGGTCAGGCAGATCAATGCCGTCATAACGGAACACTCGGGCCAGCGTGAGAACAACAGCAGTCATAACGCCCCCTTAGAAGTCGTCGAAAGATTTGAGCACAGGCGAATTAGCCGGGGCGGGGGTTGGGGGCACTACCGCATCCGGCTCGTCACCCTCTTCTTCATCGCTACCATCTGGTTCATCAACCACCGGAGCTTTCTGTGCCGATTTCGCGGGGGCGCTGGCCGCTTTGCTGGTGGCAGCAGCCACCGCCTTGCTTGCCAGTTCGCGCACCTGCTCCAGGGCGACGGAACCGATGTTTACCTGCTCCACAAACCCATCGAGCCGGGAGAGCAGGGCAGACTCAACGTCGCCGGGGGTGCCAACGACAACCAGCGGGGTGGCCACTGCTGCGTGGAGGGCTTTTTCCTCCTTGCTGGCCTTATCGGACACCGGCCCGAGCTTGGCCGTCAGCACGACCTTGACGTTGCCGTTGCCCTGACCATGAATCTCGAAACTGACTTTGCTGGTGGTCTGTGCGAAGGCATTCGACACCAACTGAAAAATCGAACTGCTCATAACTTGTTGCTCCTTTTGAAGTGGGGTCAGTTTCAAGCCAAGTTGGCCGTGCCAGCAGACTTCTGCGCGGAAATTTCCAGCGCAGCCGGGACGTAACCAGTCCAGTCGAACTCGGTGAAGGCCATGACAGCGGTAATGAGTTCGTCGCTTTTCATGCCGCAGAGCTGAGTGAACGCCTTGTCGCCCTTTTCAGCCTTGTACTTGGCTTCAAAGCCGGAACGCTTCAATTCCTCGACAACACCTGCCTTGACCAGGGTCTTGAGGTAGTCGGCAGTCATTTTGAAAAAGCCCTTAGGGTTCAGATCGGCAAACTCGATGAAGGCAAGGCTCTGGCTGCCAGACACCGACTTCTCGAACTGGTCAGACAGGTCTCGGCGGTAGACGGTGCAACTGGCCATCTTATGGAGCAGCAGGGTCAGGTCATCGACCGAACGCTTGGCCAGTTCAACCTCGATCTGACTGCGATTCTCGGCGGTCAGGTGTTTTTTAACCCCAAGCTGGGTATCGAATCGCTTCACAAGCTCGTCAGGCACATCTTTCCGCAGGTCGAAGTAGAGGCTCACGATGGCGATTGCCAGACCCAAGGTGGGGGTCTGCTTGACCGCTTGCATGCCCATTGCCGAGTAGAGGGTGAATGCCTGACGGCGCATGCCTTTACGCATCACGGCAGCCTGAGCCTTCCCTGCATCCGGCTTTTCAGCAGAAGCACCTTTCGGAGCTTGTGCGGCAGGAGCTGCTTGCGAAGAGGCGGCACCGGAGGTCTTTTCCTGGGGAGCAGTTTCCGCCTTGGAGGCAGCAGCAACAGCCGCCAGCTTTTCCTTGTATGCGGCTTTCTTCTCGGCGTTGCACTCCTTGTTGAAGCACAGCCCTCCAGTGATAGCGCCTTCGTTGCCGATCACCGTAGATACCGTCGCACCATAGTTCGCACAGCCCACGCAGGCACTGATCTGCTCACTGCCAACGCCATCAGCACCTTGCGCTTGAAGGGCCACATACGCACCAGCCGGGAGGGTCAGATCGGTATGCACCACGCCGAACTCATTCTGCGCTTCGATCAGCTTCACCTCGATCAAGGCTGCGGCCTTCGTATCCCAGCAGGAAGCGTTCTGGCACATCGAGCCTTCCAGCGAGGTATCGAACAGATCACGACTGGTGGCCGAGTTGTTCGGGCAGTTCTGGCAGTCAGCGGTATCGAACTTGGCCTTGGTGAGGTCGCGGCTCAGAGCAAAGAGGCGGTCACGGGCCTCAATAACAGACATGCCGCGCTCGATGATCTTTTCCAGAATGCTCGACTGTTTATCCTGAGCGACACCGGCCAGCAGTTCGGCGTGGCCGATCTTGATGCGGTCTTGCACCAGCGCCTCTGCAACGTCCTCATTGCAGTGGGACAGGAGGATTCGGCTGTTCAGCTTGGTGCGCGACCAGTCCAAAGCCTTGCACACCGCTTCGTGGTCATTGCCCATATCCGCCAGAACGATCTGCGCGTGCTTGGCTTCTTCTACCGGGGTGAGATCGGCACGCTGCATATTCTCGATAGCAGCAGCTACTCGGGCCTCTGCATCGGTCATTTGGCGAATCATGGCAGGGATAAGCTCCACGCCGATTTCGAGGGTTGCGGCGTGGCGCGTGTTGCCAGCTACAACCTCGAAGTCATGCTCCGCGTCACCCGACACCGGGCGCACCAGGATTGCCTGCTGCACGCCATGCTGCGCGATGCTCTCTTTAATCGAGTTGTATTTGGTGGCATTGCGGCTGATGCGCGGGTCGATGCCGGGGTTGCGACGAATGCGCTTGGCAACCAGCAAACGAAGTTCAGTGTTACCTACAGCAGTAGTAGCGGCAGTCATTGTGGGATTGCTCCTGTGTTGAATTGGACACAGGTTCACCGATCCCGATGCGTGCCAGCAGAGGCACTCCGAATAATCTACTTGACGCTGCGCTTGCCCTGCATGAAGTCAGGAACGGTCACCCCGTCAAAGGCATCCGTCATCAGCAAGGGGAAGTCATCCACTTCAGAGCGCAGCTTTTGCCCCCAACTGTTCAGCCCCGATATTTGGGACTGAGTGAGCAACCACCGACTATGGAGTGCCGATTGAATCCCCCGCAGGAAATCTTGACGGCCTTCCCTGGTGTGATCGAGGGCAACGGATATCCAGTATTGGACAGCCACGCAGCGACGGACGTTGGCATCCGAGAAGATCGAGTTATCCCGATCCGCATTCCGCATGAGTCCGCTGATCCTCTGGAGCAAGTGCTCAGGGAGTTTCCCGTCACGTTCGAGCACCTCAAACGCTTCCTTGAGCACAGCGGAGGCGTGAAGCTTGAAGTCGGGCATCATCTCGCATCGCAGGCGAACGTAGGTCTCGACTTTGTTGAGCGGAGGCAGGGGAGGTGTTGAAGGTTTTTCGTTGCCGACGTTCGGCACCGAACTCGCCGGAGGTACAGCAGCCTTCGACTTGACCTTCTTCGATTTGACGACAACGCAGAGGGCGATGCGGGAGATGTCCAGAATCCGCTCTTCAGCTTCGCCAACATGCTCCTTGGCGCAGGCCGGGCCGGAGAAATGCTCTTGCCCGGAACTGTCAGCAACGATGATGCCCTTACCCCGGCGCAGCTCACGGCCACAGAAGGTGCAGCGAGCGCCAGGGGGAAGGTGATCGATTCTCAGGTATTGCCACATTCAATCACCCCCCCCCGGCCATTGGCAGGAACTAGCGCAGCGTCAAGAGCACGGTGTACTTCGTGTCAATCACGATAAATTTGGTGCGGTTTTTCTTGAGCACCACGGTATCACTGAAGTCAGTGGTCTCCAGCTCAGGCGTATGGTTCGTCCCGCAAGATAGGGCCTCACCCGGCACCAGGCCCTTGAGATTGGTCACCATGCCGACGATCTCCAGTGGAGCTTCATTTTTCTCGGCCGCCTCAATGGGGCGAAGAGTCAGAAGTAGCCCAGTGCGGAACACGCCGTCGCGGCAAATGTCCTTCTTGGTGGCTGGATCTCGAAATGCCGCGGTGTAGCTGTTGTCGCTACGCAGGTCGACATGTTCGCGGCTGTCGCTCAGGGCGAAGGTAAACTTTTGCGGCGCGTGGTTGCCCTCAATCACAGATACGTCGATGGTTGCAGCATTCGCCATCAGTGCAAATGCACTCAAGCAAAGGCCAAAAATTACTCGCATACACACCTCAGGCCATTTGGGTAAACGTGGTTGTTATTAGCTTCCAGGCAAACTTGTCGTGAAAACGCTCGTGTAGCGCCTGGATGTCTTGCGCCGGTGCTATCTGATCGCTGAGGACGTATGCCTCAGATGTCATGTCGATGGGAACCTCTGCGAGCGCATAGCCATCCCGGAGGACTTGATAGACGAACTCAGGCTTTGAACTTGGATACCTGGGGTCAGCACCAGCAAAAAGCGACTCATAGAAGCCAACGATGTAGCCCGCAAGCTCTTGAGTTGTTTCTTGCGACAGGGGGCAACTCAAAGCTGCCCCAGCCGTTCGCTCGCAGAGGATCTGGATGGTCATTTCGGAGTGACAGAAACCCGAACTTTGATGTCCGAGTTGCGGCCAAACACGTAGGTCTTTTCTTCGCCACGCTCAGCCTCAAAGAGGACATTCAGGCGATCAAGATCGAGGGCAGGAGCACCGCCATCGGTCTCGGTCGACTTCTGCATGCGATCAATGCCGAGGCAGAGGCTGAACTCGTTGGAGTCGACTTCAGGCTTGGCTGCACGGATGAAGTAGCCTTCCGGGTAAGTGAACAAGTCACCCTGTTCAACAGCTCCGTTGACCTCGGAGTTCACCACGAGGCCCTTCCAGATTGACCGATGCTCTATCAAGCCCAGCTTTGCCGCAGAGCAAAGCAATGCACTTGTTGAGTTCAGCTCGTCGCTCAGGAGATGCCCTCCCATACTCATGGGAGAGGTTGTCGATCGTGAGAAGGATTTCTTCGCGATCCGGCTTTTCCGTTGACAGCCAGGTCTTAGTTTCCGACAGCAGCGACATCACGGACTCCCAGCATCGACTTCAGCTTGTCGAATGCATTTCGCTTTTCGTCACCGGTGAGCATTGTCGAGCCGGCCTGATCGTCGTATGCGACCAATGGCGCTGCGTCGAAAGCAGCAACAGCCAGTGCGGCCGGTTCAGCGAGTTCTGGCTCTACGCTCATCAGCAGCATCATGTCCCCATCAGCCTCGATGAAGGTTTCCGCCAAGAACTCAAGAACAGCGTGCGATTCCTCATGCTGTACAGCTCCGCGAAGAACACGTTTGGCTAGGTTGTTGTGAGCGAGCAAAACCTCTTCAGCGTCTGGCTTCGAGTCACGCACCCAGGTTTGAGCCCGTTCGAGCAGTTGATCCACTGTCAGTCCCCCTTCAAGAAGCAAATTCATCAACCAAGCAATACCAGCCTGGACGGTTGATATCGAAACAGTGTCAGGCCCGTGCCAACAGATACCGCTAGGAAAAACTAAGGAAGAAGGAAGAGCAAAGGAAGCCGGGCTAAGTGTCTGAAAGCAAAGTGAAAAAGACACTCTTTTGCGGTCATTACCTCCATAGAATAACGGGCTAGTCCTTCCATGGGCGCAGGCAGTGGTCCGCAATAGGTGGCCCATAACGGGCAATACCTTCCATCGCCATCAGGAATGACGGCGATTACCTCCCATGAGGTTTGTGAAAAGCGATGATCTCCTTCCATGAAACTGCTCCAGTCAGCACCGGTGATCGAGCCCCATCTGTGGATAACCGACGATAGCGGGCATTACCTCTATAGGAATGCGGTGAAAACCTTCCATCGAGAGAGCTGGGCCAGGGGACGTACACGAAACCGGGAGCCTTCGGCATTACCAGCGAAGGCTCACCAATTGCGATCAAAACCTTCCATGAAATGGCGTCGTCTCCGTGGAATTGCGGGCAATACCTCGCATGAAGATGTCTGCACAGATCCAGTTCCCAGCCTCTAAATTGCGGTCAAAACCTTCCATAAGGTGAGGGGAGTCCGGCCAATTGCGGGCGAAACCTCACATAACCACTGTGAGGCTATCTACCACCCAAAGCCGTAATTGCGGTCAAAACCTTCCATGAGGGTGCCGAGGATTACGGCCAATTGCGGGCAAAACCTCCCATTGCGTGGTCTGTCCTGATCCACTGCCCTGTGCGTAATTGCGGTCAAAACCTTCTATGGGGAGGCAGTGTTGTCAGCACATTGCGGACGAAACCTCACATGAACTTGAGGCCTTATCGCATGGGCGGGCAAGCGAAGACGGCCAGCCGGCTGGCGTTCGGTGAGTTGGCTGTTGGGGGTGGCGGCGAGAGAGGGGCGAGATTGCCTCGCCCCAGGGATAGGAGAATGCTCAGGGGAGCTTTGAGTCAGGAGGTGATGGCTGCGCGAGGCCCGCTGCTGCGGCTGAGAGAGCTGCCCTTGGTCAGCACTGCGCGCTGCTTCTTGGCATCCCCGGCCTTTGCCTGATGGTGCCCTTTGATGATCACGCTGACGAATTCATTCGTCGGCCACACCTTGTAGCGTGCATCGACAATCCGCTTCGACTTGGGTGCCTGAATGGTTTCTTTCTCATAGGAGGTAAGAGCCCCATTGTCGATCAGCTCTTGAAGGGCCTTTTCCATGAACCTGGTGTTGTCATTCATGCGGGGCTGTAGGCCTCGACTGGTCGCAGACATGATCTCGACCAGACCAAGCGTGTACGGGTGATCGGGCGAAGCATTGAGCCAGTTGAAGCTGAGGTACTTATGGAGGTAGCGCGCAAGCGAGGAAGAGACCGCCATCGACGTGTCATATGAGTACATGCGGAAGCTGTTGGTCCGAATACCACCGACGATTAGAGGGTGGAGTTGAGCAATACACACGTCATTGCCGTCCACAACTTTGCGCTTATGCGCAAAAGACAGGTGGGGGAGGTACGTTGAGGATTCCTCAATTACACCCCCGTCAACTTGATACTTAATGGCCAGGTGGGCCTTGTTGAGAATTTCGAGGGCTTCTTTAATCTC
>Ga0247725_1000122_pt1 | contig 99145 bp, 85 predicted proteins | sample OKSTACKMCFT3sol_FD_183021 | JGI IMG/M metagenome (GOLD analysis project Ga0247725, IMG submission 183021) | Subsurface sediment microbial communities from gas well in Oklahoma, United States - OK STACK MC-FT3-sol | ecosystem: Environmental > Terrestrial > Deep subsurface > Rock core/Sediment...
ATGTTATTTGCCTCTTTTGACTTCGCTAAAAATCAAAGATGCATTTAACATGGGTAGGTATACAGGCAAAGCCTCAAATGATGATAACCACCTACTGAAGTAGGTGGTTTTGGGCTAAAAATAAAAAGCCGCTAAAAGCGGCTTTCAATGGTAAATAATCTGATGATATAAAGGCTTAGATATATTGCACCGAAATAATTTCGTAGTCGGTCAAACCACCGGGGGTCGTGATAGACACTTCATCCCCTTCGTTTTTACCCACTAATCCTCGGGCGATCGGAGAGTTGACTGAAATCAGGTTTTCTTTGATGTTGGCTTCATCGTCACCTACGATTCGGTAGGTAACTTCAGCATCGGTATCGAGATTTAAGATAGTCACAGTCGCGCCAAAAATAATACGACCGTTGTTCACCATCTTAGTCACATCGATGATCTGCGCGTTAGAAAGTTTGCCTTCAATATCACGGATACGCGCTTCACAAATACCTTGCTCTTCACGGGCTGCGTGGTATTCAGCGTTTTCCTTCAGATCGCCTAATTCTCTCGCTGAGGCAATCGCTTCAGTGATTTTAGGGCGACGTTCAAACTTGAGCATATCTAACTCTTTACGCAGCTGTTCTGCACCGACAACTGTCATAGGAACCTTAGTCATAACTTCTTTCGTCTCCTTTAAACAAAAGCAACCCGTGCCGACGCTAAGGTCAACACAGTAAAATCAGGGTGGAATTGCGCTATTCTAATCGTTATGCGCGTGGGATGCATCAAGAACTGTGCACCCTTGCAGCTTACTGAAGCTAGCGCCCAGATGCTAGTAGTAAAGAATGATAGTGCGATCTTAATTACGGCAAGAGCCAAAAACAAAAATGCCCACAAACTAAGTTTGTGGGCATTAATCACTTTAGTAATAAAGTCTTAGCTTATTCAAGCCCTGCTTCGAAGGTCAAAAAGATTTCGCTTACCGTCTTATCGGCAAGTGATTTATCAGGACTTGGGCGCTCGATAGAGGCATGTAATAAATAACGGCCAGCGGCAGGTAACGTCATCGCCACTTTACCTTCTTTATCAGAGGTTAAGCTAATTTCCTCTGGCTTGTTACGGTATAGGCTACCGTCCTTCATAATGGCTACGCTGACGCCTTCAACGGGCTTTCCATCATAGACAAATTGCAGTGTTGCAGGTTCATTCTCAACAATATCAGCAGGATGCGTGATAGGTACTAATTCTAAGTATTCACCTTTAGGTGCCAGTACCTTATCGGTTGGTTTATTGCGAGTCACATAGGTTTCAACCCTAGCAACGGTTAATGAGCCTTTAAGATCATAGGCATCCTTTGGCATGACAGCTGCGGTCGCTTTTTTATCAAGACGACTACGCACTACCTCTTCTTTTCCTTTGACTTTGTAAACCGAAAAATACCGAGGCGTAACTTCTTTCTCGAACTTATAGGTGCCGTCTTGTAATAGCTGCACATCGAAAACCGATTTACGGCCGCCAGTGTAGCTCGAACTTGGTGAACTCGCCTTGCCATCGGGTAAATACACTTTCACATCGCTAGCCGTAACAGGCTTATCAACCATAAACACTTGGTTACTAGCGGAAACATCAGAAGTAATCCAAACTGCCTCATTACTTTCTGCCGACACATTGTAGTGGCTAGGTAGAATCCAGCGGTCATGGCTGCTGGCAAATGGGCTGATGCACAGTGCGCTAACTAAGGCAACAAAACGTAATTTCATCTTCATATCCTTTTCGTTAAATACTAGGCTTAGCGAGTCATGCCGCTTAAGCGAATATCAATAACGCCAGTTTCAGTGGTGGCGGGTAATTGGGCGGTAAAATCCCCCGCCGATAAATCAAAGTTTTGTCTGACCAAATCACGGCCACCATGCTCACGCACCACTTCGATAAACACCGTGTAGGAGGCAGGAACAAGAGGTTTACCTGCATCATCTTTTAAGTCCCAATCAATTTTGTAGTGGCCAGCAGGACGTGTTGCTGAGGCGATACCATCGACAAAGCTCATATCCTCACGTCCGGCTTTACGCCACCAACGACGAATATCCTTGAGCCATTTATGGCCTTCATCCCATACCCATAGGCTTATGGTTTTAACGGTTTGGCCCTTGGCATCCTCAACCCATACAGCCACATAGGGTCTGTGATACTGGCCCTCGGTAATTTCTGGCAAGGTTAAATCCACGGTCATTTTCGGTGCGGCCAATACCGCAGAACTCACAAACAACGCACCGATAGCAGTGGTGCGAATAAGATGACGCATCATCAATCGGCTCTCCCTATGGAACAAAATAAACATAAACAAGTGCGCAGCCAGAGCTGACGATCACCATATAAAACAACGATTTTTTTAGTCTTTTGGTTTGAGGTAACAGTAAATAAGCACCCGTGAGTGAGAACAAAATAATCAACAGCGCACAAAGATCGAGTACCCAAGCCCAGACACTTCCAGTATTACGGCCCTTGTGCAGATCATTTAGCACTGCGACAACGCCATAATCTAAGGTCTCGATATAGGCTTTGCCGTCGAGCAGATCGAGGGTGACTGTGCGATAGGTACCAGGCCCCTTACTCACTAGGCTGATTTCATCCTCATCGATATCGGCAGTGGTAATATCCATATCCCATTGACTTTTAAGCCAATGCCCCGCAGCTAAACGCCACTCGGGCTCCTGCGACGCAGCGGGAATTAAATAACTGGGAATATCAAACTGCTCGCGCAGTGGCTCTTGATCCGCAGACGAAAACCAATTGGGGTGATTTAAGGTGATCCCCGTAATCGCGAAAAATAGCATTAACAAAAGCAACGCCATTGAGACGTAGACATGGATAATGCGTGCGTAGGAAAGAGATGATTTACTGACTTTAAATTTCAACGACTGACTCTCAAAAAAGGTATTTCAGGGATTGCTGCCTAAAATCGCCAAAACACAGCAGAACTTAGTGCCTGTATGAAATAAAATTAATGGGCTGATAGTAAATGATATTTATTATCAAAAAGCACCAAGTTTACAATCTTTACATACTCAATACGGTAGCGTTAGATAAAAGCAGCACTGGTATAACTTGAAGGGAGACAAACTCTCGAATAAAGATACTTTGCAACATTTGGAGAATTACAATTAATTCATATAGATAAAAAGCAACATTTGGACTTAAAATCACACTTAAAATTTACCCTCTTCCCCCTCTCGTTTACAGAATCACAATCGGCTACAATCCGCCGCCGGCGACTTGCTGGTACTTCCAAAGGAAATATCATCTTGGGTACAACTCTGCTCAAAAAAATGCGTTGCCTTAACATTATTTGGCTCGCATTAATGCTAAACGCCTGTGTTGCTCCACTGCTGTTAATGTCGCCTCAAGGCCAACTGATGTGGGCACTGCTAAAACCCCTCGTAGGATTAAATCCTAATGATGTCGGGCTATTCGAACAGCCTCTCATTAAAGATCGTATGAAGTCGCTACTCGGTGATAACTATGAGACCACAGTATCTCTGTTAAAAACTGCCGACAAAATTCAACAGGAAGGCCCCTTATTTTATATGGTGTCGACTTATACTCCCGTGCCTGAAATGGCCGAAAAAGCCGGATTTGTATGGAATTCAGAAACCAACCAAATGGCAGTGATGTTATTAACGGGTGGCTCGCCAAAAATTATCTCTGAGCAGTTTACCAATCAAGCAGAGAAACTCGTTCCAAGCTGGCCAAAAGAACTGGCTGACTATACGGATCCGCAAAAACTGCAGCAAAAGGCCATAGAAGCTGGCACGGAAAAACTGCAAGAACAAATCCCAGCAGCTGCGCCCCTAAAAGCGGTTGCCACAGGCGATGTAAAAGCTACACAGGAAACGGTGCTTGAAAAAGCGGTGAACGAAGTCGCAGCTCCCACAGCAGTTAAAGAAGTAAAACCCGTACAATAACCACGACTCAACGCTCGGCGAGCTTTTTAGTCGCATTTCACTTTTATCGGTGTTAGCCACAGTGTTTATTGAACACTGTGGCTTTTTATCTCTATAAACACCTGTCTAAGCCAATTAAGTGCATCTTAGCCATTAGTCATTCTCATATCGCCAAAACACTCAGCAATGCCATAACACACTAACAATGGAGAAGAAGATTGAAAAATAGCGAAGTAACCAGAGGATGAATCGACAAGCATATACAAACGACAGAAAGCAAAAAGCCCGTCAAAGGACGGGCTTTTTAATTATGGCTGGGGTACTAGGATTCGAACCTAGGTATGCCGGGATCAAAACCCGGTGCCTTACCGCTTGGCGATACCCCAATTAACTTGTTTTAACCGTAAAGGTTGCATTTTGATGGTACGGGAAGAGAGACTTGAACTCTCACACCTCGCGGCACCAGAACCTAAATCTGGCGTGTCTACCAATTTCACCATTCCCGCATCAAAATGTACCAGATTCACTCATACAAGCATCTCTGGATTTTTACCAGATAAACCAATTGATTTACGTGGATTTAAATATGGTAGCAATGGCGGGACTTGAACCTGCGACCCCAGCATTATGAGTGCTGTGCTCTAACCAGCTGAGCTACATTGCCATGGCTGGGGTACTAGGATTCGAACCTAGGTATGCCGGGATCAAAACCCGGTGCCTTACCGCTTGGCGATACCCCAAAAACTGAGAAACATGAAATGATGGCTGGGGTACTAGGATTCGAACCTAGGTATGCCGGGATCAAAACCCGGTGCCTTACCGCTTGGCGATACCCCAACTAAAACTTGTTTCATCACCCGCTAACGCAGATGTTTAAAATAATGGTACGGGAAGAGAGACTTGAACTCTCACACCTTGCGGCACCAGAACCTAAATCTGGCGTGTCTACCAATTTCACCATTCCCGCACAGTTTCAATTTTACATCCTGAAGCGATGCTAGCAAAAGCTAGTATAACGAAATGGTAGCAATGGCGGGACTTGAACCTGCGACCCCAGCATTATGAGTGCTGTGCTCTAACCAGCTGAGCTACATTGCCACTTCGTTATTGCGCGCCCCTCGTAGCGAGGAACGGGGCGTATTATGCTTATTCGAGGTATCGAGGTCAACAGCTTTTTTTCGCTATTTTCCTTGATACAAACCGTTCGGCTATTACTTCACCAAACTGAGCAACAGATGCACTAAATCAGCCTCTGTTGCCCGTATTTTGCCTAACTTTCTACAGCTTAGCCCAATAATGACTAACTTATACGTTAAACAGGAAGTGCATCACATCGCCATCTTGAACGATATAAGTCTTGCCTTCTACACGTAATTTACCCGCTTCTTTGGCGCCAGCTTCACCTTTATAGGCAATAAAGTCGTCAAATGCCACCACTTGTGCACGGATAAACCCACGTTCGAAGTCGGTATGAATAACGCCCGCCGCCTGTGGTGCAGTCGCGCCTACAGAAACGGTCCAAGCACGCACTTCTTTTACGCCCGCAGTGAAGTAAGTTTGCAGGTTCAATAACTGGTAACCCGCACGGATTACGCGATCCAACCCAGGCTCTTCTAACCCAAGGTCTGCCATAAACTCATCGCGTTCTTCAACATCCATTTCAGCCAATTCTGATTCAATTGCAGCGCACACTGAAACCACAATGGCGTTTTCTTTTTCAGCAATGGCACGCACTGCATCTAAGTGTGGGTTATTGTCAAACCCATCTTCAGCCACGTTGGCAATGTACATGGTTGGCTTTAAGGTTAAGAAATTTAAGTAAGCAACAGCTTCTAATTCTTCCTTAGAAAGATCCATCGAGCGCAGCATTTTGGCTTCATCGAGCACTGGACGCATTTTCTCAAGAACCTCAACCTCAAACTTAGCGTCTTTATCGCCACCCTTAGCACGTTTTTGCTGACGAATAACGGCGCGCTCTAAGCTATCTAAGTCGGCAAGCGCCAACTCGGTATTGATCACTTCGATGTCGCGAGCAGGATCCACTTTATTTGCAACGTGAACGATGTTGTCATCGTCAAAACAACGTACCACATGACCAATAGCATCGGTTTCACGGATGTTAGCAAGGAACTTGTTCCCTAAACCTTCACCTTTAGAAGCGCCTGCAACTAGGCCAGCGATATCCACGAACTCCATAGTGGTTGGCAGTATACGTTGAGGATTAACAATTGCCGCCAGCGCATCTAAACGAGGATCCGGCACAGGCACTACACCAGTGTTTGGCTCAATGGTACAAAACGGGAAGTTTGCCGCTTCGATGCCAGCCTTAGTTAACGCATTAAAAAGCGTTGATTTACCTACGTTAGGAAGACCAACAATGCCGCATTTAAAACCCATATTCTTACCTTTCTCTCGATGATTGGCTGGCAAGTCACACTCACCAGCAAGTTTTAGTCGCACTGCCCCTTGGCAGCACATTGATAAATCGTCTTGACGTTTGAATAGCGACCTATAACAAAGCGCCTACCCAAATATTACTCCGCTTTAAAGGAGTGTAATCGAGTCATGGCTTTCACCATGTCCTCTTTAAATAAAATTTCAGTTGAGCGAACGGCTTCGTCTACGGCAGCATTGATCAGCTCTTGCTCTTTCGCGGGAGCCTTACCCAGTACGTAACCACTGACTTTATTTTTATCGCCGGGATGACCAATCCCAATCCGTAAACGATAGAAGTTTTTATCATTGGCTAATTTGGCAATAATGTCTTTTAAACCGTTATGACCACCATGGCCGCCACCGAGTTTAAATTTAGCCACGCCCGGTGGCATATCCAGCTCATCGTGGGCCACCAGAATTTCTTCAGGTGTAATACGAAAGAAATTAGCTAAAGCACCTACGGCTTTACCACTTAAGTTCATATAGGTAGTCGGTATGAGTAAACGCACATCTTTACCGTGTAATACGGCTCTGGCTGTCAGGCCAAAATACTTGCTATCGGCGACTAAGCTCACACCACAAATACGGGCTAATTCTTCCACATACCAAGCACCCGCATTATGGCGAGTCTGGGCATATTCAGTACCCGGATTGGCAAGCCCTACGATTAATTTAATTTCGCTCATGACACTCACTAATGGCACTCAATACTGCGTTAATTGGTCGATGGCAAAGCACACAGGTCGACCATATTGAGCTAATAATGCCGCTTATACTCGTTAAAAACGCGGCATTTTAGCACTCAATGCGTAAGTCAACAAATACCGAGTAAGCAAGTGCTCACAACGAGGAACTAATTGAGCCCCATCGCATACTTAAGTACAGTTTGTTTGATGGGAGAATTGATATTGGTCAATTTTAATGCGCCATTGCGAAGTAATTTAAGCGGCAAAATATCATTACTAAAGCTAGCGTAAAACACATCCATAGTGGTCATCATCAGCTGATTATCAAGGTAACGTTTTGCTTGATATTGGCTTAATACCTCGGTTGACCACCATGGTTTATCCTCAGTTAATGCCGTCTTGATGGCTGTCAATAAAGCTCCAACATCTTTAAATCCAAGGTTAACCCCTTGACCAGCAAGCGGATTAATGGTGTGCGCTGCATCCCCTAAAATCACCACATTTGGCTTAAAATAAGCCTGAGCATGCCGGCGCGTGAGCGCAAAGCTGCCCTTGGCCTCAACCGTAAAATCACTGTCTAAACGAGATGGAAAATGCTGGCGAATTTGGTCGGCCAACTGTTTATTATTCAGTTGCATTAACTGTTTGATGCGATTGGCATCATCATACCAAACTAACGAGGCATGATTACCGGGTAAAGGTAACAAGGAACGTGGGCCGCTAGGTGTAAATTGCTGCCAAGTCACATCTTGTTGACCTTGGGCGGTTTGGATATTAATCAGCATGGCCGATTGAGCATAGTCCCAACCCGAAATCCCAATGCCCGCCCATTGGCGTACTTGAGAATTCGCACCGTCAGCGCCAACCAACAGCTTAGCCTCAAGTGAATAACCGGATTGTAAGTGCACGCTTACCGTATCAACGCCACGCGCAAAGTGGGCAACGCGCTCAGGGCAAAAGAGTTGAATATTTTCCCATTGCTGCATTTGCTCCCACAGGGCGAGCTGCACTAAACGGTTTTCAACGATATGGCCTAAATGGCTAGCGCCGATTTGTGAGCTATGGAATTGGGTAATACAGCCATCAAGCTCCCAAGTCTCTAAGCCAAGATAAGGCACATTACGCATCTTAAGTAAGCTGTCTAATGCGCCTAACTGCTCAAGTAAATGTTCAGAGGCAACGCTTATTGCCGAAACCCTCACATCTAATGCCTGCTCTGGAGAATAAGCCTCGGGCGTAAAGGACTCAACTACAGCAACGTTAAGTCCTTGCTGTGCAAGACCAATCGCCGTTGCCGCGCCCACCATGCCGCTACCGACTAAAACCACATCAAAGGATTGAGTCTCTGATGTTATCGGTGCAGATTGCTGTGTTTGGCTCATTGTTCGGCTCATCTTAATTACCACTCATATTGTTGTTTAGACTTGTCAAATGCACCTTGTCACACCATCGCCATTCGCAACAGCTGCGCTATAAATAATGCATTGGCTGCCACACCAACCATGTAAACGTTACCGTCAGTTACCGCAACAGGCTCGATTATGCCCTATATCACTACACCACGGAAATGTTGAACGTATTTCGACTCTAAATCCGTGAAGACATTGGCATTTGCTCCAGCAATAGCTTGTTGCCAATGGCAAATGCTGCACTAAGTCACCAAGAATAAATCACCTAAAACCCATCAATAGCGATAAACCTAGCTTCTTTGTGGGTATCATAATCCGATAGGATTAGCGAGTAAAAATGTGGACAACGCTGGTCAGCAGCCACAACTGCGGGTAAAATGTCGCGCTATTTTGACTGGGCGGTCTGTTGGTCTTTTTACAAGGCAACGACGGCTCGGGACTCTTTTTACAGGGCAGCGTAGGGCAACACAACTGATGAGCAAAAAACTCCATATTAAAACTTGGGGCTGTCAAATGAATGAGTACGACTCATCTAAGATGGCGGATCTTTTAGGCGAATACCAAGGTTACACCTTAACTGAAGAAGCAGAAGAAGCAGATATTCTGCTGCTGAACACTTGTTCTATCCGTGAAAAAGCACAGGAAAAAGTGTTCCATCAGTTAGGTCGTTGGAAAACACTCAAAGATAAAAATCCTGACCTGATTATTGGTGTGGGTGGCTGTGTTGCATCTCAAGAAGGTAAAGCGATTAAAGACCGAGCTCATTGTGTTGACATCATCTTTGGCCCACAGACGCTTCACCGTCTACCGGAGATGATCGAACAAGTACGCCGCGGCGATAAAGCAGTGATCGATGTGAGTTTTCCTGAGATCGAAAAATTTGACCGTCTTCCCGAACCACGCGCCGAAGGCCCAACGGCGTTTGTGTCAATTATGGAAGGTTGTAGCAAATACTGTTCATTCTGCGTGGTACCTTATACCCGTGGTGAAGAAGTCAGCCGCCCATCGGACGACATCATTCTTGAAATTGCCCAACTGGCAGAACAAGGTGTGCGCGAAGTTAACCTGCTCGGTCAAAACGTCAATGCCTACCGTGGCGCAACCCACGATGGCGGGATCTGTACCTTTGCCGAGCTATTACGCTATGTTGCCGCTATCGACGGCATCGACCGTATTCGCTTCACCACCAGTCACCCGATTGAATTTACCCAGGATATCATCGACGTTTACGAAGATACGCCTGAATTAGTGAGTTTCTTGCACTTACCCGTGCAGTCAGGTTCTGACCGCATTCTCACCGCAATGAAGCGTGGCCATATGGCGATTGAGTACAAGTCAATCATCCGCCGTCTGCGTAAAGCCCGCCCTGATATCCAAATCAGCTCCGACTTTATTATTGGTTTCCCTGGTGAAACGAAAGAAGACTTCGCCGATACCATGAAGCTGATTGAAGATGTAGGTTTTGACCACAGCTTTAGCTTTATCTACAGTGCGCGCCCAGGCACGCCAGCGGCAGATTTACCCGATGACGTTGATATGGAAGAGAAAAAGCAACGTCTGGCGATTCTACAAGACCGTATCACTCAACAGGCCATGCGTTACAGCCGCCATATGATGGGTACAGTGCAACGCATTCTGGTTGAAGGCCCCTCGGTGAAAAACCCGATGGAACTGCGCGGTCGCACCGAAAACAACCGTGTGGTGAACTTTGAAGGCTTACCAAAACACATTGGTACCTTTGTGGATGTCGAGATTGTCGACGTTTACACTAACTCGCTACGCGGTAAATTTATCCGCGGTGAAGATGAAATGGATCTGCGCCGTAACCTGCGCCCATCGGATATTCTGGCGAAGCATAAGCAAGATGATGATCTCGGTGTCACTCAATTTAAACCTTAAGGGTTTAAATCTTGGGTGAGTGTACCTATATAAAGAGGGCGACAATGTCGCCCTCTTATTTTATGGCCTTAACAACTGCTGTAATTGATGATTTTCCGTTAGCAATTATGATAGATGGCTCGTAAACTGAAATTATCTTCTGATAAGAGGCAGCGATAGCAAACTGACATCGCACTTGACTTTCACTCAGCACTTTGCTTGGTATTTGATAATTTGCTTGTTATTTGACAATAGGAGCACTGTTTGTCCAGTAAATTAACCACAATGAATTTGTATCTCGAACCAGCAGAAACCCGCCGTTTGGCTTCACTGTGCGGTCCCTTCGATGACAATATCAAACAGATTGAGCGTCGCGTTGGCGTTGAGATAGTCCGTAAGAACAACCATTTCCAAATTACCGGATTACCACGTCACTGTTTAAGTGCCAATAACTTACTTAAGCAGCTCTATATTGAAACTCAAACGGTCAAGGGCAGCACGCCGGATCTCGACCCTGAACAAGTGCATTTGGCAATTCAAGAAGCCATTGCCCTAGAGCAGGACGACAGCGGTGACGATAAAGCCTTATTTATCAAAACCCGCCGTGGCGTGATAAAACCGCGCAACCCCAACCAAAGCACCTATGTGGCCAACATTGTGCGCCATGATATTACCTTTGGTATTGGGCCTGCGGGAACGGGTAAAACCTACTTAGCGGTGGCCGCCGCGGTTGATGCACTAGAGCGTCAAGAAGTGCGCCGTATTCTGCTCACCCGCCCCGCGGTTGAAGCGGGGGAAAAACTCGGCTTCTTACCGGGCGATTTAAGCCAGAAGGTCGACCCCTATCTGCGCCCGCTCTATGATGCCTTGTTTGAAATGCTCGGCTTTGAAAAGGTCGAGCGCTTAATCGAGAAAAACGTTATCGAAGTAGCGCCTTTGGCCTACATGCGCGGCCGCACCTTAAACGATGCCTTTATTATTCTCGATGAGAGCCAAAACACCACGGTTGAGCAGATGAAAATGTTCTTAACCCGTATTGGCTTTAACTCACGCGCGGTGATCACGGGTGACATCACCCAAACCGACTTACCCAAACATGTTAAGTCAGGTCTGCGCCACGCCATTGAAGTATTAAGCCAAGTGGAAGAGATCAGCTTCAACTTCTTCGTGTCTCAAGACGTTGTGCGTCATCCTGTGGTTGCTCGCATTGTCGAAGCCTATGAGGCTTTTGATCGTAAAGAGCAGGCATTAAAGGCCGAAAAAGAGCGCCGCGACAATCAACAAGCGCACCCACAAACGCAACAGGAAGTTATAAAGCATGAGTCTTGATTTAGCCTTAGATGTGCAATACGCCACGGCGAGTGACTATCTTCCTAGTGAAGAACAATTTGCCCTCTGGGTAAAAACCGCGATTGGTAATAGCATGGAACAGGCGGAGCTGACGATCCGTATCGTCGATGCCCGTGAAAGCCAAATGCTAAACAGCACTTACAGAGGGAAAGACAAGCCCACTAATGTGTTGTCGTTTCCCTTTGAAGCACCGCCAGAAATTGAACTTCCGCTGCTTGGAGATCTTGTCATTTGTGCCGCAGTCGTTGAAAATGAAGCGCGTGAACAAGATAAAACTCTAGAAGCCCATTGGGCACACATGGTTGTACATGGTTGCCTGCATCTGCTAGGTTATGATCACATTGAAGACGAAGAAGCCGAAGAGATGGAGTCTTTAGAGACTCAACTCATTGAAAGCTTAGGTTTTACTGACCCATATAAGGAACAATAATTAACTGAGATACTCTCTATCAAGGTTAATGAGAAAACTATGAGTGACGATATCCCCCCGAGTACGAACGCCCAAAAGAAAAGCTGGTTTGACAGAGTAAGTCAGTTATTTCAGGGCGAACCTCAAAATCGCGAAGACTTAGTTGATGTAATTGATGGCGCAGAACAGCGCGAACTGATATCAGAAGACACCCGCGAAATGATTAAAGGTGTATTGGAAGTTTCCGATATGCGTGTTCGGGACATTATGATCCCACGAGCTCAAATTGTCGCGATTCAAATCGACAATACCGTTGAAGAGTTGCTCGCAACTGTTATCGGTTCAGGCCATTCTCGCTTCCCAGTGGTTAACGAAGACAAAGACCATATCGAAGGCATTTTACTGGCTAAAGATTTGATCCCTTATGGTTTCTCAAACAGTGAAGAACCCTTTTCCCTTGAGCGCGTGATCCGCCCAGCGGTTGTTGTGCCAGAGAGTAAACGCGTCGATGTGTTACTCAAAGAATTCCGCTCCCAGCGTTACCATATGGCGATTGTCGTCGATGAATACGGTGGCGTATCCGGTCTGGTAACTATTGAAGATATTCTCGAAGAAATCGTCGGTGAGATTGAAGATGAATTCGATCACGATAGCCCTGAAGACACCGAAATCCGCAAAGTCGGCAATACTGTCTATATGGTGAAGGCGCTTACGCCTATCGAAGATTTTAACGAAGAATTCAACACCCATTTCAGCGATGAAGAGTTTGATACCGTTGGTGGCTTGGTGTCCCATGCCTTTGGCCACTTGCCGGAGCGCAATGAGAGCATCATGATCGAAGGTATTGAATTTAAAGTTATCAACGCCGATACCCGACGTTTAATCCAACTCAGAGTAAAACTCCCCGATCCCAATATCGGTGAAGACGTAGAATAACCCTCTGCGTAAGAATAACTCTCCTTGTAAGAAGAATGATCCGTGCTAACTAACATTCGGGCTTTTGCCCAACAAAAGTCTCGATTGAGTGCGTTACGCCTCGTACTGGCGTTTATTTTAGGCGCCAGTACAGCGCTTTCCTTTGCCCCGTATTCCTTCTGGATCATCTATCCTATCGCCATGGCGTTAGCCCTTTGGCAGAGTGAATCCTTAAGCCCTAAAGCAAGCTTTTTCCATTGGTTAAGCTTTGGTTTTGGCTGTTTTGCCGTTGGGATCAGTTGGGTGCATGTCAGTATGGACACCTTCGGTGGCCTCCCCTTAGCCGCTTCAGTAGGGCTAATGGCGCTGTTAGCACTCTATTTAGCCCTCTATCCAGCCTTAACGGGTCTGGGTTTAGCGTGGTTGACTCGCACTAATACTCCCTCGCTATGGCGTAACCTGCTCTTCTTCCCCGCGCTTTGGGTCTTAACCGAATGGGCCAGAGGCTGGGTGATGACAGGGTTTCCCTGGATCTGGGCCGGCTATTCCCAAACTGAAGGCCCATTAAAGGAACTCGCGAGTATTATTGGCGCCTTAGGATTAAGTTTCATTATCGCCATGGTTGCGGGCGCATTGGCCTTGTGTTTTAGCAAGCGCTACAAAAGTCTGTTGATTTTACTGCCCATCATCGCAGCCGCTACTTGGGTCGCGCCTAAGCTTTCACAAATTAAGCCGACAGGCGAGTCGGTCAAGGTCGCGCTTGTGCAAGGCAATATTCCGCAAAGTATGAAATGGGAACCCGATGCACTCTGGCCAACCCTGTTGAAATACATGGATTTGTCCCGTGAACACTTTGATGCTGACATTATCGTCTGGCCAGAAGCAGCGATCCCAGCGCCAGAATCTATGGTGCAAGACTTTTTGGATAATGCCAATAAAGTGGCCAACCTTAACCACACCTCCATCATTACTGGCATTATCAGTCGTCAACATGACGATTTTTATAATTCACTGATTGTATTAGGTAACCATAATCTGAAACAGCAAGATAGCCCAGATTATGAGAGCGATGGCAGCAACCAGTTTAAAAAGCACCATCTGTTGCCGATTGGTGAGTTTGTGCCCTTTCAAGCCTTACTGCGGCCGATTGCGCCTTTCTTTAATCTGCCCATGTCCTCTTTTGCGCGTGGCGATTATCAACAACCGAACTTGAGCGCGGTAGGCCATAAAATTGCGCCGGCAATTTGTTATGAAATAGCCTTCCCTGAACAATTGCGTGACAGCGTTAATCTCGGGACGGATCTGCTGTTAACCGTCTCCAACGATGCCTGGTTTGGCACCTCAAATGGTCCATTACAACATATGGAAATTGCTCAAATGCGCGCCATTGAGTTAGGGCGTCCTCTGGTTCGCGCCACCAATAATGGTGTAACCGCCGTTGTCGATGAGCATGGCAATATCACAGCTTCTCTGCCGCAATTTGAAACGGGTGTATTGCGAGCCACCATTCCACTGGTTACAGGCCAAACTTGGTTTGCTAAAATCGGCCAAACACCACTGTTAGCCTTATGTGGAGCTCTGCTGTTACTCGGTTTTATCCGTCGTCAAAAGCAGCAACAGAATTTGAAATGATTAATCAGAAACGCACTCAAGGTTTTACCTTAATCGAACTCGTGGTCGTTATCATAGTGCTCGGGATTTTAGCGGTTATCGCCGCGCCGAAATTTATCGGCCTGAGCAAAGAGGCGCGGGAAAAAAGTCTGCTGCAACTCCATGCCAGTGTAAAAGCCGCAAATACCTTAGCCTATTCCAAGACCCAAATGCCCAGCTTACAGAGTCAAGCCGTCGCAGGCCGTGATGATATTATTGACATCGACCTCAATGGTGATGGTGTGGCAGAAACCCGCCTCAAGTGGGGTTATCTGGACAATACCGATATCGAAAAATGGATAGAGAAAGATGATAAACTCGTCATTCAATATCAAGGTATTGATATTACATATATGGCTACGACTTGGATGCTAATACCTTAGTCAACGATGACCAATGTTATTTCCGCTATACCCAAGCAGCCGATGCCAACACACCACCGCTTTACGATATCAATGTCCAAGGCTGTTGATGGCTAATAAAAAACGACGCTAAGCGTCGTTTTTTATTTCTGGCGCATCCACAAGGCTAAGGCGTTAACGCCTCACGGGTAAACTCTTCATGGTCACACTCGGGGCAATCGGGGATCACGCCCGGAAACTCAATACTCATTTCATGGCCACAGTTAGTGCACACCATCACCCCTTGGCTAACAATATCGCCACTCTGGTAATAGCCGTGGTGTTTAAAGTCTTGAGCCAGTTCATGCCATTCCACTTGGCTGCGGTCGGTGATTTCACTTAACCAATGCCAAAGGGTGTTTTCTAGGGTGATCACCGTTGGGCTGTGGCTTAAGCTGTCGGCATTTTGCTCACGCAAAAAGCTGGCAATATCACGCTTTAAGAATTGCTCCACTAAGGCGAGCTCATCTTCCCCCGCTTGTTCTTTGAGGCGTAAAAACTCCTTCCCTTGAGTGACAGACTTAAATAAATTCTTTGCAGTCAGCGAGTTATCTTCCGCAAATTGCGCTTTCACTTCGTTAATTAAGGCTTGATACAGTCCTAGTAGCGCACTACTTCTATCATTCATAACCAATACTCCTTCATAGAACCTTTTTAATGCATCGCTTCTAGTTTATTCTATGCAGATCTTATTCGCGTCGATATGGCGTTAGATCAAATAAATAGGCGGCACTGCCGGAAATAGCGTGATGCAAGAGCAATATAATCCCTCAGAAATTGAAGCCTTAGTGCAAAAGCACTGGCACGACAACAAAACCTTTGAAGTTACTGAAGATGCAAACAAAGAAAAGTTTTATTGCCTTTCGATGTTTCCGTACCCTTCAGGTCGACTCCACATGGGACACGTTCGCAACTATACCATAGGCGATGTGGTTGCCCGCTTCCAGCGTCTTCAAGGCAAAAACGTGCTACAACCTATCGGTTGGGACTCTTTCGGTTTGCCTGCAGAAAACGCCGCAATCAACAACAAAACGGCACCAGCACCATGGACTTATCAAAATATTGAGTACATGAAAAACCAGCTAAAATTGCTGGGTTTTGGCTATGACTGGAGCCGTGAAATCGCCACTTGTACCCCAGAATATTACCGCTGGGAACAATGGTTCTTCACTAAACTGTACGAAAAAGGCTTAGTTTACAAGAAAACAGCTTCTGTTAACTGGTGCCCTAATGATGAAACCGTACTGGCAAACGAGCAGGTACAAGACGGTTGCTGCTGGCGTTGTGATACCCCTGTAGAACAAAAAGAAATTCCACAGTGGTTCATTAAGATCACCGCCTACGCCGAAGAACTATTAAACGATATCGACACCTTAGACGGTTGGCCTGAGCAAGTTAAGACCATGCAGCGCAACTGGATTGGTCGCAGCGAAGGCGTGGAAATGACCTTTGGTGTAGCGGGTAGTGACAAGTCATTCGACATCTACACAACCCGCCCCGATACCCTGATGGGTGTCACCTATGTAGCGATTGCTGCGGGTCACCCATTAGCAGAATTAGCGGCGCAAACTAACCCTGAGCTGGCTGCCTTTATCGATGAGTGCAAAAACAGCACCACGTCAGAAGCCGATTTAGCCACCATGGAAAAACGTGGCGTCGCGACAGGTCTATACGCGATTCACCCCATCACTGGCAAGCAAGTACCCATTTGGGCGGCTAACTTCGTACTAATGAACTATGGCACCGGCGCTGTGATGTCAGTTCCAGGCCACGACCAACGCGATTACGAATTTGCGAAAAAGTACAATCTGCCAATCGAAGCGGTTATCAAACCTGTTGACGGGGAGTTAGACATCAGCGAAGCGGCTTACACCGAAAAAGGCGTGCTGTTTAACTCTGGCGAGTTCGACGGTTTAGACTTTGACGGCGCCTTCAATGCCATCGCCGACAAATTAGTGGCTGAAGGTAAAGGCAAACGCCAAGTAAACTACCGTCTGCGTGACTGGGGTGTATCACGTCAACGTTACTGGGGCGCACCAATTCCTATGGTGACCTTAGCCGACGGCACTGTTATCCCAACACCTGAAGATCAACTGCCGGTGATCCTGCCAGAAGATGTGGTGATGGACGGGATCCAAAGCCCAATCAAGGCCGATAAAGAATGGGCGAAAACCCAAGTTAACGGCCAAGACGCGCTGCGCGAGACTGATACCTTTGATACCTTTATGGAATCTTCATGGTATTACGCCCGTTATTGCAGCCCAAAGGCTGATCAAATGTTAGATCCAACCAAGGCTAACTACTGGTTGCCAGTGGATCAGTACATTGGTGGTATCGAACACGCCTGTATGCACTTGTTATATTTCCGCTTCTTCCACAAGTTGCTGCGTGACGCGGGCCTAGTAAACACTAACGAGCCAGCAAAACAACTGCTGACCCAAGGCATGGTTCTGGCCGATGCCTACTACTACACCAACGATAAAGGTGCCCGTGTATGGGTGTCTCCGCTGGATGTAGTCACTACCGAAAAAGACGACAAGGGCCGAGTGACTAAAGCTATCGATAAAGACGGCAACGAACTGGTTTACACCGGTATGTGCAAAATGTCTAAGTCGAAAAACAACGGTATCGACCCACAGGTAATGGTCGAAAAATACGGTGCCGACACTGTGCGTCTGTTTATGATGTTCGCCTCACCACCAGAATTAACGCTGGAATGGCAAGAGTCTGGCGTTGAAGGCGCGCACCGCTTTATCAAACGTCTGTGGAAACTGGCCAGCGAATATGTGGCGCAGGATAACAGCGAAGCACTAGACGTCAGCAAATTAACAAGCGAGCAAAAAGCACTGCGCCGTGAAGTGCACAAGACTATCGCGAAGGTGACCGATGATATCGGCCGTCGTCAGATGTTCAATACTGCGGTTGCCGCCGTAATGGAACTGATGAACCATCTGCAAAAAGCGCCACAAACCACAGGTCAAGACCGAGCTATTATCGGCGAAGCCTTAACTGCGGTAGTGCGTTTACTGTACCCCATCATCCCGCACGTGAGCTTCACCCTGTGGAATGAGCTGGGAAACACCAACAGTATCGAAGACAGCCAATGGCCAGTTGTGGATGAATCTGCTCTGGTAGAAGACAGCAAGCTCATCGTGGTACAAGTGAACGGTAAAGTGCGCGCTAAGATCACAGTCGCAGCCGATGCTGACCAAGCATCAGTTGAAGCGCTGGGTATGGCGGACGAGCAAGTCATCAAGTACTTAGATGGTGTTACGGTTCGTAAAGTTATCTATGTACCCGGTAAACTGCTCAGCATCGTTGCCAACTAACATCGTTGCTGTGATAAACGGATGCTGTCCACAAGACAAACAGGAAACCGCGAAAACTTATGCTAATTAAACGCTTAGCTTTCGCAATCATGGCGCTGGTTCTTATGACCAGCGCAGGTTGCGGTTTTAAGCTTCAACGTAGCTATCAAATCCCCGAGCAGCTCAATCAACTCAGTTTGAGTAGCTCGGACGAATACAGCGAACTCACCCGTTTGGTGCGTGAGCGGTTACGTTTGAACAACGTCAAGATTGTCGATGCCGCCAATGATGTGCCTGTGTTAAGGCTCATCACCGACTCCTTAGAGCGTTCGACCCTGTCGCTTTACCCTACGGGCAATGTGGCCGAGTATGAGCTTATCTATTTCGTCGAATTTGCCGTGGCCTTGCCGGGCAAAGAGGCGCAGCCTTTCAAGATTGAAATTCGCCGCGATTACTTAGACGACCCTCGCACCGCACTGGCGAAAAGCCGTGAAATGGAACTGTTAGTCAAAGAAATGCGTATCCAGGCGGCCGACCGGATCCTGCAATCCATGGCCAGCACAGAGGTGAATTAATGCAGGGTCCAAATTAATGTGGCACTGCAATAAAATGTGGAGAGTGGTTTAAATGCGTGTTTATCCTGATCAACTCTCCCGCCATCTCAATCCGCTTCACGCTTGCTACCTGATTTTTGGTGATGATCCTTGGTTGCTCGAAACCTCCAAGGATCAGATCCGCCAAGCAGCCAAACGCCAAGGGTTTGAAGAGCGCGTTCAGTTAATTCAAGAAACAGGTTTTAACTGGGGTGACTTGACCCAAGAATGGCAATCCATGAGCCTGTTTTCTAGTCGACGCATCATTGAGCTAACTCTGCCCAACGCAAAACCCGGTGCAGATGGTTCGGCGGCACTACAAGCGTTGCTGCAAACGCCAAATCCTGATGTGTTGCTGATCCTTGAAGGCCCAAAACTCGCCAGCGAGCAAACCAACAGTAAATGGTTCAAAACCTTGGATAGTTTAGGGATTTATTTGCCTTGCACTACGCCAGAGGGCGACCAATTTAGACGTTGGCTCGACTCACGCATTGCGTACTTTAAGCTGAATTTACAGCCCGATGCGCGCGCAATGTTGTACTCCCTCTACGAAGGGAATTTACTCGCCGCCGATCAGGCCATGCAGTTGCTACAACTGTTAAGTCCAAGCAAGCCTATCGGTGCTGACGAGTTAAGCCACTACTTTGAAGATCAGTCCCGCTTTACCGTGTTTCAACTCACCGATGCGCTGCTGAATAATCGCCAAGACAGTGCTCAACATATGCTGGCCCAACTCAACGGTGAAGGCACGGCCATGCCGATTTTACTCTGGGCCTTGTTTAAAGAGCTGCAGCTACTGCTTAGCCTCAAGAGTGAACAGGCCCAAGGCGCGCCCTTAAATAGTCTCTTTGGCAAACATCGAATTTGGGATAAGCGTAAACCGCTGTACCAAACCACGTTGCAGCGTTTAAGCCTCACCCAAATCGAACATATGCTTGCCTTCGCGTCTAAGCTGGAGCTGAACCTAAAGCAATTAGGCCATGAAGATTGGACAGGGCTCAGCCACCTGTGCTTATTATTCGATCCTAAAGCCCACAGTCATCTGGCCCATATCAGCTTAGATTAAGGCGGAGTGTTGATGCGTATCGGTATTTTAGGCGGCACCTTCGACCCCATACATTACGGCCATATTCGCCCCGCGATGGAAGTCAAAGCCAGTCTCAAGCTGGATAAAATCCTGCTGATGCCCAACCATATTCCGCCGCATAAGAACACCACTCACTCGACCACAGCGCAGCGGCTCGAAATGGTCGCGCAGGTATGTGCGAGTTTACCCGGCTTCGAGCTCTGTGATATCGAAGCTAAACGCGACAGTCCATCCTATACGGTTGTCACCCTTAAGCAGTTAACTCGGCTTTATCCCGATGACGAACTGTTTTTTATCATGGGGATGGATTCGTTTATTCATCTGCAAAGCTGGCACCAATGGCAGCAATTGTTTGAATTAGCCAATATCGTAGTATGTCAGCGCCCGGGCTGGCATTTAGCCGAAGGGCACCCGATGCTGCATGAGTTAAACGTACGTCACGCAACGCTTGATGCGTTAAGTCACTCAAGCGCGCCGCAACATGGACGCATCTTTACCGTCGATATCAGCCCACAGGATATTTCGTCCACCCAAATTCGCTCACAACTGGCGATGGGGGAAATTCCACAGGATGCCCTGCTGCCCGTCACTTTAAATTACATTCAAAAACAACGGCTTTATTTTTCCTAGGCCCAAAATCCCGCGCCAATAATACAAACTCGGCCGCTAAGATAATGTATTCCACCGCTTAAGACTGATATACTAGCGCGCTATTTAAAATAAATGAGGTACATCAGCGTGCAGAGCGCCGAATTAAAGCAGTTTGTTGTCGACAAAATCGACGATTTAAAAGCCCGTGACGTCGTGGTTATCGATGTCAGCAACCAATCTAACATCACCGACTATATGGTGATTTGTTCAGGTACATCTAAAACTCACGTGAAAGCGATCGCCGAAAACCTCGTGCTCGAGGCAAAAGCCGCTGGCATTCCACCAATCGGTATCGAAGGCCGCGACAGCAGCGAATGGGTATTGGTGGATATGGGCAACGTGATCCTGCATGTTATGCAAGACCAAACCCGCGATTTCTACCAGCTTGAAAAGCTCTGGTCAGAAAAGCAAGCCTAATGAAGTTGCAACTTATCGCAGTAGGGACACGGATGCCCGATTGGGTCACCCGCGGCTTTGAAGAGTACCAACGCCGCTTCCCCCGAGATATGGCGCTGGAACTGATTGAAATCCCTGCCGGCAAGCGCGGAAAAAACGCTGATATCGTTCGTATCCTGCAAAAGGAAGGCGAGCAAATGTTAGCGGCTATCCCTAAGGGCAATCATATTGTCACCTTAGATCTTCCCGGCAAAAACTGGACTACGCCAGAATTGGCGACCGCCATGAACAAATGGCAACTCGATGGCCGTGATGTGAGCTTACTGGTTGGCGGCCCCGAAGGCTTAGCGCCCGCCTGTAAGGAAGCCGCCCATCAGAGTTGGTGCCTGTCGGCATTAACCCTGCCCCATCCTTTGGTGCGGATTGTGGTTGCCGAAAGCTTATACCGCGCGTGGAGCGTGAACACCAATCACCCTTATCACAGAGAATAGCGGGATCTTGATGTTAACGAGTGTCAACCACCCGGATGGGATCAGCTGGAGATAGCCTAAGTGTCGCCAAAAAAGCGGATAACCATGCACGACCACGCCGCCGAGGCGTCACTGTTTAAGCGCCGTGCGCTGTTCACTTTTTTTTGTGTTGTCGCCCTCTTGAGCGTGTTGGTGACTAATCTTTATCACCTTCAGGTTGAATCCTATAAAGATTACGCGACACGTTCTAATGACAACCGTATTCGCGTCGTGCCCATCGCCCCAAGCCGTGGCCTGATTTACGACAGAAACGGCGTACTCCTCGCCGAAAACCAACCCTTTTACTCCCTCGATCTGGTTCCAGAGAAAATTGCCAATATGTCCGAGACTTTGGACGAGCTAGGCAAGTTAATCGAGATCACCCCAGATGAGCGCGAAACCTTTACCGACGCTTTAAAGTTTCACCGCCGCTTTAAGCCGCTTACCCTTAAAAATCAGCTGACTGAAGAGCAAGTTGCGATTTTTAGCGTGAACCAGCATCGCTTTCCTGGGATTTCCGTCGAGGCGGGTTTAAAGCGTAACTACCCCTATGCGAGCCAGCTCACCCATGTGCTGGGCTATGTGGGCAAAATCAACACCCGTGATCGCGCCCAATTGGAGCGTAACGATCAATGGAAGAACTATGCTGCCACCAAGGATATTGGTAAGCAAGGCATTGAAAAATTTTATGAATCTCTGCTGCACGGCACGCCTGGTCACCTCGAAGAAGAAGTGAACAACCGCGGCCGGACTATCCGCACGCTTAAAATCGTGCCGCCGGAGCCTGGGCAAGATATTTACTTAACTCTCGATTTACAATTACAGCAAAAAGCCGTGGAACTACTCCAAGGCCATAAAGGCTCAATCGTCGCTATCGATCCAAGAGATGGCGGGATTTTAGCTTTAGTGTCGAGCCCAAGTTACGATCCCAACCAGTTCGTGCAAGGGATTAACAGCAAGGATTACAGTGATTTATTGAATGACAAATCACGTCCGCTGATTAACCGCGCTACCCAAGGCCAATATGCGCCCGCATCAACGATTAAACCTATTATTGCCCTACTGGGACTTGATGAAAAAGCCGTGACCGAACACACCCGTATTTGGGACCCTGGTTTTTGGCAAATCCCAGGGGTTGAGCGTAAATATCGCGACTGGAAACGCTGGGGCCATGGCTGGGTTAACGTCTATAGTGCTATCGTGGAATCCTGCGATACCTACTTCTATGAATTAGCTTATAAAATCGGTGTTGATCCCATAGCCCGTTTTATGGAGCAATTCGGCTTTGGCCAAAATACTGGTGTCGATATTTTCGAAGAATCAGCGGGCAATATGCCGTCGAAAGAATGGAAGCGCTTAAAATACAATCAAGCTTGGTACATAGGTGACACCATTTCAGTCGGTATCGGTCAAGGTTACTGGACCGCAACTCCGTTACAACTGGCCAATGCTACCGCTATTCTCGCCAATAAGGGCCGCCGTTTTCCGCCGCACTTATTAAGATCGATTAAAGATAATACGGCCAAAATTGACTCGCCGATTAACGAGTTACCACCGATTGAGCTTAAAAATCCGCGCAACTGGAATATCATTAACGAAGCCATGCGCCAAACCGCCCATAAGTCTCGCTTCACCGACGCAAGCTATACCGCGGCGATGAAAACCGGTACGGCGCAGGTGATTGGCGTGGCCGAAAACACGAAATACGATGCTAATAAGATTGCCGAGCATTTCCGCGATAATGCCCTCGTCGTCGCCTACGCGCCCTTTGAAGATCCGAAAATCGTGCTGGCTGTGGTAATGGAAAACGCCGGCTGGGGTGGCGCAAACGCTGGCCCCGTCGCTCGCGCTATGCTCGATGAATATATGCTCAGAGACACTTGGAAACCAACGCCATGAGTGCCCATCAACGTCAAAATATCTGGCAACGATTACATATCGACCTGCCCCTGTTGCTCGGCCTATTGGCTGTAATGGGCTTTGGCCTATTTGTTATCTATTCCGCCAGTGGTGAAGATCTTGGCATGATGGAACGCCAACTGTTTAGGATGTTTTTATCCCTGGGCATCATGTTTACCATGGCGCAAATTAATCCTGAGGCGCTAAAACGCTGGGCATTACCCATTTACCTTGCAGGCATTGTGTTACTGCTTGGGGTGCATTTTTTTGGGGAGATTAACAAAGGGGCACAACGCTGGTTGAACTTAGGCTTTATGGAGTTTCAACCATCTGAACTGATTAAGCTCGCCTTCCCCATTACTATGGCTTGGTATATCAGTAAATTCCCACTACCGCCCAAAAAACGCTATCTAGCGGGCGCAGGTGTCATTCTACTGATACCCACATTATTAATTGCTAAACAACCCGATCTCGGCACTTCTATTTTAGTTGCGGCATCAGGTATTTTCGTACTGTTTTTATCGGGTATGAGCTGGGTGATTGTGGGCGGTTTTATTGCCGCCGTGTTGGCATTTTTGCCTATTCTCTGGTACTTCCTAATGCACGATTACCAAAGAACCCGCGTCTTGACCCTACTCGATCCAGAACAAGATCCCCTCGGTGCGGGTTACCACATTATCCAATCGAAAATTGCTATTGGCTCAGGTGGCCTCTGGGGTAAAGGTTGGCTCGATGGCACTCAATCCCAATTAGAATTTATCCCCGAACGTCACACCGACTTTATCTTTGCGGTGATCGGTGAAGAATTTGGTCTGATAGGTAGCATTATCCTGCTCCTGATGTATCTCTACATCATCGGACGCGGCTTAGTCATTGCCTCTCGGGCGCAAACCAGCTTTGCCAGACTCCTTGCCGGCAGTATCACATTGACTTTCTTCGTTTATGTTTTTGTGAATATTGGTATGGTTTCAGGTATCCTGCCTGTGGTGGGTGTACCTTTACCCCTTGTCAGTTATGGTGGCACATCAATGCTGACATTGATGACAGGGTTTGGCATTCTTATGAGCATTCATACCCATAGACGTTTTGTAGATAGATAATTTTTAGGGACTTCTTAATGCCGATTCTTCGAGCTTGTTTGGCTCCACTGGCAATGCTTTGCCTCAGTTCATACCTTATTGGCTGTTCAACCGCTAACGAGTCCGCGACAACACAGCCAAGTGCCGCCGTGACCACACAGGCTCCCACACCGGTATTAACCGAGGCACCAGTATTACCTGAGGCCTTAAAGGCTGAGTTTATCAAAACCCAAATGGCACAAGGCTTTACCCAAGCCGAAGTCGAAAATTTCTTGGCCAAAGCCAACTACAACCAAGCCGTTATCGATGCGATTTCGCGTCCTTGGGAAGCGAAACCTTGGCATCAGTATTATCCGATTTTCTTAACCGAAAAACGCCTCAACGCAGGTCTGGCCTTCTGGAAAAAACACGAGGCGACGATTGCCAAAGCCGCCACTAAGTACCAAGTCGAACCACAAATTATTGTGGCTATTATTGGTATCGAAACTTTCTATGGCCAGTACACGGGTAATTATCCGGTTATCGACGCACTCTATACCTTAGGATTTTATTACGAGCCAAGAGCCACCTTCTTCCGCAAGGAATTTGGTGAATTAATGAGGCTGGTAAAAGAAGAACACTTAGATATCAATAACCTCAAAGGCTCCTACGCTGGCGCCATGGGCTTTGGTCAGTTTATTCCTTCAAGTTACCGCCACTATGCTGTGGATTTTGATGGCAGCGGCAACCGTGATTTACTCCAGAGTCCAGAGGACGCCATTGGCAGTGTTGCCAATTACTTCCATGAACATGGCTGGCAATTGCATGCCCCCGTTGCTTTACCCTTAGTGAATAGCAGTGCCAATACACCTAAAGCCAAAGTGTGGGCAGGCGAGAAGTTACAATACAAGGTCTCTGATATTCTCTCCCCGAGCTTATCGCTAGCCAACGCCCGCGATTTAGATGCCTCGCAAAAAGCCATGCTTATCGAGCTAGAACAAGTGGGAAGTAAAGATTACTGGTTAGGGCTCAATAATTTTTATGTAATCACCCGTTATAACCGTAGCCCCTTGTATTCCATGGCTGTTTATCAATTTAGCCAACAACTGAAGCAACAACATGACGCTAAAAAATAATCTTTTATCGCTTTTGATGCTCGGCTGCTGTTTTGCGCTCGCGGCCTGCTCGAGTTCTAACTCTGGCTCAGCCAGCGTGAAGAATAAGAATATGGATCCCAATAAGGGCCGCTACGCGCTTAAAAACGATAAGATGCCCCTTAATCCACCCAATGTAGATCATGTACCGAATGCGACCCCAAAATATGAACCCTATAGCCGCCGCGGTAACAAACCCTATACGGTTTATGGTGAGTCCTATACGGTATTAGACTCGGGGGAAGGCTTTTCCGAAATGGGTCGCGCCTCATGGTACGGCGAAAAATTCCACGGTTATGAGACATCCAATGGTGAACCCTACGATATGTTCGGCATGTCTGGTGCCCATAAGACCCTACCCCTACCAAGCTACGCTCGCGTCACTAACTTAGATAACAATAAGCAGGTGATTATTCGCATTAATGATCGCGGTCCGTTCCACTCTGACCGGATTTTAGACTTATCCTATGCCGCCGCCTATAAGCTTGGTATGCTAGGCACAGGCACGGCACGCATAAAACTGGATGTCATCTATATTGGCAATAAAACCGCAACCCAATCGGCAATAGCCAATATTCAATCCTCAGGAAACCACTATATACAGTTAGTGGCTTCGAAGGATAAACAGCGACTCCATAAAATAGCGAAGGATCTGGAGAAGAAATATCAGGTCAAGACTCGTGTACAACCGGCAAACAATATGTTTAGACTACAGCTCGGTCCGATTGGTCAAACGGAGCTTGCCGACCGATTACTCATTAAAGTGAAACAAGATGGCTATCCCGAAGGCTATATGGTTTTGGAATAGTGAACACTCACATTATGGAGTCAATTTAGCTTAAAAATACCGCAGATGAAGGAACCTTCACTGAAAACCTTTGTCGAAGGGTGGTATACTCGCGAAACTATTTTGCCTTTTCTTTCAATACAACCAAAAAGACGTGCTAAGTTAATGATGAATTTTGTAAAAAGTCCCATTAAGACATTGCTGCTAATTTCGAGTGTTTCTCTTCCTGTTTATGCTGCGCAGCCGATTGTTACCCCTGATGCACCAACCGTGGCCGCCAAGGCTTACATCTTGATGGATTATAATTCAGGCCAAATCATTGCCGAAGAAAATGCATACGAGAGTTTAAACCCCGCCAGCTTAACGAAGATGATGACCAGCTATGTGATTGGTCAGGAAATTAAAGCCGGTAACGTATCTCCCGATGATGATGTCACCATCAGTAAAAATGCTTGGTCGAAGAACTTCTCTGACTCATCGAAAATGTTTATCGAAGTGGGTAAAACCGTAAAAGTTTCTGACTTAAACCGCGGCATCATCATTCAATCCGGTAACGATGCTTGTGTCGCGATGGCCGAACATATTGCGGGTACTGAAGGCGCCTTTGTTGACATGATGAACTCGTGGGCAAAGCAGCTTGGTATGCGTGATAGCTACTTTGAAAACTCCCATGGCCTAGATTCAGAGAACCATAAAACGACGGCCTATGATATGGCACTTTTAGGTGCAGCACTCATTCGTGACGTGCCAGAAGAATACCGTGTCTACAGCGAAAAATACTATACTTTCAACGGTATCAAACAATATAACCGTAATGGTCTGCTGTGGGATAACAGCATGAATGTAGATGGTATCAAAACCGGCCACACTTCTGGAGCAGGTTATAACTTAGTCGCTTCTGCAACTAAGGACGGTATGCGTTTGATTTCAGTGGTATTAGGCACTCAAAGTGAAGCCGCTCGTAAAGCCGAAAGTAAAAAACTACTGACCTATGGTTTCCGCTTCTTCGAAACAGTGACCCCTTACAAGGCCGGCGACAGCTTCGTGACGCAAAAAATTTGGTACGGTGATAAGAGTACCGTCGATTTAGGTGTCGCTACAGATGCACCAGTTACCGTCAGCCGTGGCCGTGCAAAAGACTTAAAAGCCAACTTCGAACTGACTAAGCCACTGGACGCACCACTGAAAAAAGGTGAAACAGTGGGTCGTTTATACTTCCAGTTAGATGGCAAAGATATTGCGCAATTCCCGCTAGTCACCTTACAAGAAGTCAACGAAGGCAGCTGGTTCAGCAAATTAGTTGATTACTTTAAGCAACTGTTTTCTGGTTGGTTTAGCTAATCCGGCTCACAAAACTCAGCCACCTTCGGGTGGCTTTGTTGTTTTTGGGGGAGTATCGCCCTTGAATCGGGTATAATCGCCACCATATAGTTCCTATTAAAATGGTTATTGAGCACGACTATGTTAAACACAAAATTTGATGAACTCATGGAGTTTCCCTGCGCCTTCCCATTCAAAGTGGTTGGCGATGCCCACGAAACCTTAACGGATAGAGTGGTTGCGGTAGTGCAAAAACACGCTCCAGGTGATTATTCACCAACAGTTAAAGCCTCGAGCAAAGGGAGCTACTATTCAGTCACTATCCGTGTCACTGTGACCAGCAAAGATCATATCGAAATACTGTACACTGAGCTTGCCGGTATCGAAGGCGTTCGCCGCGTACTATAAGTATTCCTCAAGGCTATAAAATGTGATCTATCTTACATTTATGGCCAAGAGGCGTATAATAGCGCCACTCAATTATAGGGGAGAGGTTGCCCTTGCAAGACACCACTTTGCATATTCGGCATCTGGGACAGCAGGATTATGAGTCTGTGTGGCATGCAATGCAGCATTACACCGACACTCGTAACAGCGACAGTCCAGACGAACTGTGGATCGTTGAACATCCACCCGTATTTACCCAAGGCCAAGCCGGTAAAAGCGAACATATTTTGAATCCGGGCGATATTCCCGTGATCCAAGTGGATCGTGGTGGTCAAGTCACTTACCACGGACCAGGACAATTAGTTGTCTACCCTCTCCTCGATATTAAACGCAGTAAAGTGGGTGTCCGCCAACTTGTGACCCATATCGAGCAAAGCATTATCGATATGCTCGCCAAATACGCTATCAATGCCTACGCCAAGGCCGATGCGCCGGGCGTGTATGTGGATGAGCGCAAAATTGCCTCTTTAGGTCTTAGGATCCGTAAAGGCTGTTCATTCCATGGCTTAGCACTGAATGTGGATATGGATCTAGCGCCGTTTCGACGCATTAACCCCTGTGGTTATGCTGGTCTTGAGATGGTGCAATGTAAGGAACTTGGCGGCCCACAAACCGTGATTGAAGCAGGCGAGCAACTCATTATTACCTTTAGCCAACTACTGGGCTACCAACATCTAGTTCATCATCAAGGATTAGCAGCGTCATGAATAGGCCTGAACGTTTACAACCCGGAGTCAAATTAAGAGATGCCGATAAAGTCTCGCGCATTCCGGTTAAAATCGTGCCCTCTGAGCGCGAAACCATGTTACGCAAACCCGATTGGTTAAGGGTTAAACTGCCCGCGTCTAACCAACGCATTCTCGATATTAAGCAAGCGTTACGCGCTAACGGCCTGCACTCGGTCTGTGAAGAAGCTTCTTGTCCTAACTTGGCAGAATGTTTTAACCATGGCACCGCGACCTTTATGATTTTGGGCGCAATTTGTACTCGCCGCTGCCCATTCTGCGACGTGGCCCATGGTCGTCCACTCAAGCCCGATGCGGAAGAGCCTGTTAAATTGGCTCAAACCATCCGTGATATGAAGCTAAAATACGTGGTAATCACCTCGGTTGACCGCGATGATTTGCGTGATGGCGGTGCCCAGCACTTTGCCGACTGTATCCGTGAGATCCGTAAGCTCAATCCCGAGATTAAGATTGAGATCTTAGTGCCCGATTTCCGTGGCCGTATCGACGCCGCCCTCGACATTCTGTCGACCGAGCCGCCTGATGTGTTCAACCACAACCTAGAAACTGCGCCTATGCATTATCGCAAAGCGCGTCCAGGTGCGAACTATCAATGGTCACTCGACCTACTGAAGCGCTTTAAAGAGCGTCATCCCAATGTGCCGACAAAATCGGGACTGATGATGGGGCTAGGTGAAACCAACGAAGAAATCGCCCAAGTACTGCGCGACTTACGTGAGCACAAGGTTGAAATGTTGACCTTAGGCCAATATCTGCAACCGTCTAAGTTCCATCTGCCGGTTGAGCGTTACGTCTCACCAGCCGAGTTTGATGAGCTTAAAGCCCTTGCCGATGAGCTAGGCTTTACCCATGCTGCTTGTGGTCCATTAGTGCGTTCAAGCTACCATGCAGACTTGCAAGCTCAAGGTAAAGAAGTGAAGTAACCTTCGCTTTATTAGCCCCATAAAAAACAGCGCTAAGGCGCTGTTTTTTTTTATATCTACTTTGAAAACCTTAAACCGTTTCGATTAAGGCTAAATCCATCAAAATCGCATCTTCTTTGCCCTCTGCCAAAGGATAATAGCCTTTGCGACGACCGGTTTCGACAAAGCCCCGCTTCTGATAGAGTGCGCGCGCGGCAAGATTTGATTCGCGAACCTCCAGCATCAGCACCACCGCCTTGGCAGCCTTAGCGCAGTCGACAACCGCCGTGAGTAGCAGATGCCCATATCCTCGCCCTTGTTGTTCTGGCGGCAAACAAATATCCAGCAGCGTTGCCTCATCGACAATCTGCTGCACAATCGCGAAGCCGAGCAACTCATCACGTTGCATTAACCCAATAACGCGGTACAAGTGGCCAAAACAATCGGCAAGGTTATTCTCACTCATAGGATGGGAATGAGCACTCGCTTCAATGCGCGCCATTTGACTCACATCGGTTGGCGTCAGAAGCACGATTTGCAATGATTCGTTAAGGGTATTAAGGACTTGATGACTCACGGGAAAATCCAAATTAAAAGGTAACTCACGATAATGTGTACTGGACACGACTAGGCCGTTAATTGCTGCTCACGCCACTGGCAAATCTGCCCCCACAAGGCGCGCTTTGCCTCACTGCGCGTTAGTAACTCAGCTAGGGGATCCGACACTAACCAAGCCACTCTGGGCCTAACCCTGTGGCGACGTAAATCCCAGACGATGGGTTTACCCTTATGTGGCTCAGTGTTGAACTCACAGTCATCCTTACTGATCCCAATTAAACCAAGGACAGTATCAATCAGTGGCTCAGCGGCAGACGACATATCATCAACATCCCAAACCACTTGATAAGGTCGCACTTTAGTATCGCGAAGCTGCCAAGGAGTTATCTCCATCGCGGCTAAATAGGCAGATTTATTCATGGGGTTATTGGGGTTTCATTAAGCACTGACACCACATAAGGATACCAGCTAAATGGGCCGAATGTTATTGCCAAGATACGGTTCATGGCTCAAGCCAAACGTTTACTTACGCTTTAATCTGTAAAATCGATTTTATGAATCTATTTTAACCGCTTTATATGTTTAGCTTATTTGATAATCTATCTTCATTGAGTAGGACAATAGGAGGAATTTCCATGATTAACATCGGCATCAACCAAGCTCATAGAGAAGAAATCGCCGCAGGGTTAAATCAGTTATTGGCCGACAGCTACAGCCTTTACCTTAAGACCCACAGCTTTCACTGGAACGTCACAGGCCCCATGTTCACTAGCTTGCACTTATTGTTTGAACAGCAATATACCGAGCTTGCCTTAGCGGTCGATTTAATCGCCGAGCGGGTACGAGCATTGGGCGCAAGGGCATTAGGTTCCTATTCGGACTATGCCAAGTTGACCGAAATCCGTGAAGATCAAGGTGTCACTAAAGCTGAAACCATGATCCGTGAACTGTTAAGCGACCAAGAAGTAGTGATTAGAAATGCCCGTGCGCTCTATCCCTTGGTTAGCCAAGCCAACGACGAGGCCACGGCAGATTTACTCACCCAGCGCATTCAACTCCATGAGAAAAATGCGTGGATGTTACGTAGCTTATTAAGCGAATAACCTTTTCATCATCCCCAAGCCAAATGGCCGAGCAGTCACGCGCTCGGCTATTTTTATTGGGCATTGTTTTAGGGTAAAGCTAATTTAGAGATACTTAAGCCAAGCCTGCGGACTCTGTCCTTTGTAACGGCTAAACCAGCGCACGGGATAATAGAGCAAAGGAATTAAGACTAAGCTTATCAGCCATACCCACCCCATATGCGCTACGCCAAACAGCTCACCATGGTTGGCGCCAAATATCCCTTTAGCCAGCGAATACAGCAACAGCAGCACATATAAGTGCAAGATATAGAAGAACATAGGTACAGAGCCAAACACTGCTAACCTCTGCCCCATCCAACCTAATACTCTGCCTGTAGCAAAATAGCGCTCAAACACCACTAAGCCGTAGAACATCCCGCACAAGGTCACCAACAAAAAACTCAGTGATGGCGGATACTTAGTTAGATTAAATACCGACATTAAGGTTTGACCTAGAGTATCGCCAAACTGCCAAGGCAACGTCTCGCCGTAGATATTGAATCCGCGCAGCAAGCCAAACAGCAGAGCGCAGCCAAGTCCTAACAGTATTAATTTTTGCTGACGCAGCCCCGCATCACTCCCTCTGCCAAATAAGGGGCCAGCCACATAGCCCAATAAAATCACGCCAATCCAAGGTAGCGCTGGGTAACTTATTTTCAGCTTAAGCTCGCCCTCGGCAATCAAATAACCTCGGTCATGCAGTATCGTCCACAGACTATAGCCCCACTCGTCTGGCGTAAAATGAATAGGCGACAATAGGTTATGGCCAAAGATAATCAATAGTCCGAGTAATGCCATCCACAACCTCGGGAGGTTGATTAATGCCGCAAGGGCCAACATGCTCAGCCCTATCACCCAAATCACCTGCAACCAGAGGGTGTGATAATTGCCCATCCATGAAAAATTAATCACCAGCACCTCGAGGGCGATTAAGAATAGCCCGCGCTTGATTAAAAACTCGCGTGCAGAGCGCGGCTCACCATAGCCACGATTGGTGTAAAGCCAGGCCGAGACCCCAGTTAAAAAGACGAACACAGGCGCACAAAAGTGCGCTGCAAAACGGCTGACAAACAGCGCCCAGTTTGTTGTGCTTAAATCCACTGGGTCGCTCACCTGCATATGCAGGAAAAACCGCTCCCGCACATGGTCGAGCAACATAATCAGCATCACTAAGCCGCGCATCATGTCGATGCTATTGATTCGCTGACGCCCTTGCAGCTGAGGCGCCACAGACGAAGCCATGGGTGTCACTGTGACATTAGAATTCATAGCTAACACTCACTTTAACGTTACGTGGCTCACCCGGCACGGCCCACAGCGCCGAATAACTGCTAGCGATATAGTGCTCATCCAGCAGGTTATCGACATTGAGCGCGAGACTTAAGTTGTCAGCAAGTCGAGTCGTGAAAAACATTCCAAGTAACTGATAACTCGGTAATTGAAAACTCGGATCGGCCGAATCACCCAAACGAGAGTCCACATAACGCCAACTCAGCCCTAAATGACCGTCGATAGAAAGATCATTTAAGTCCTGCTTGAGAATGATACTGCCCGTGTGTTTTGGCACATTGACCAGCGGACTGCCCGCCGGAATTAACACGCCCCAATCCAGATTCAGGCTGTCGTTCACCGTGCGAGTATTCAGGTAGGCATAGGACAAAGTCGCTTGTAAGCTCTCGGTCAACTCGGTCGCGACATCCAATTCAATCCCCGTGCTCTTAGCTTCACCAAGGGTTGCCGAAAAGCCGACATTGACGGGATCTGAGGTCAAGATATTGCTCTTTTGCGCATCAAACCAAGCCAAGCTGCCATTAACGGGTAACTCAAACCAAGTGTTGTTGAACTTAACCCCTAACTCGATGGATTTACTCTCCTCTGGCTCGAAGGGATTACCCGCATAATCAGTGCCAGAAAGCGGTAAAAACCCTTCCGAATAGGAGCCGTAAACACTTAACGCCTCAGACCATTGATACACTAATCCGACTTTCGGGCTGACTCTGTGATCGCTTTGATCCGACAGACTCTCGTTGATCTGCTCTGCAATTTCTTGGGAATAACGGTCAAACCTTAACCCTAAATGCAATTTCCAGTGCTCGGTTAACTCCAATTGATCCTGTAAATAGGCACCCCAGGCATCTTGAGTCTCTCGGTTTTCATAGAGCAAACTGACCTCAGGCTGAGCCGCGCCATATTGGGGCGTAAAAATATCGATAGCATAGGCGCCCTTCTTGCCTCGATAACGGTAGAGTCCCGTTTTTAGTCGATAATGATAGGCATCCGTCCCGAGCAGCAGATTGTGCCTTATGTTGCCAGTATCAAACTGGCCGCTGAGTTCGGCCCGAACAGAATGGTCTTCAGAAGCGTAATCTCGATAGCGATGCTGCCGCGTCAGAGTACGGCCATCGTCATATAATGATTGACGTCCCTTTGCTAATTCGGCATCCGATGAGTAGCCATTCAGACTCGAATCGCGGTAGTTATAACCCGCGGTAAGCGACCAATCCTCATTTAATTCATACTCATAGGTAAGCTGATGCCCAGTCGCATCCACTTTAGTTGGCCCATCGTTGGGCTCGCCTAAGTAACGCGAACGGGGCACGGTATTAAAGTCGTTATTGAGCACTACTACGCCACGGTCAAATAACTGTTCTTGCTTAAGATATTCAACCTCATACAGGAGCGATGACTTATCGGACAGTTGCCAGCGTAGCGATGGCGTGACGATCTTTTTATCGCTAAATACATGATCGCGAAAACTGTCATGCTCCTGCCAAGCGCCATTGATCCGAAAGGCCAAGGTATCGGTCAGCCCCGAAGTAAAATCCCCTTCTAACCGATATTGCTCAAAACTCCCCGCGGAGGCTTTTAAATAGCCCTGCGCCTCGTACTGCGGTTTTTTAGTCACAATATTCACAGTACCGCCGGGCTCCGAGCGTCCATAAAGCGCCGAGCCCGGGCCTTTAAGGATTTCCACATAGGCTACGTTCGATAGATCTCGGTGACCACTAAAACCTCGGCCACCATTAAAACCATTAATTAAATAGCCCGATGGCATGTTTTCATTCCCAGGAAAGCCCCGTAACGAAAAACTATCCCATAGCCCACCACCGTTGTTTTGCCGCGCGACACTGGCAGAATAATCCAATAAGTCTTGAAAACGCGTCAGCCCAGTATCTTTAATCAGTTGCTCATCCAGCACTGTGATGGCCTGAGGTAACTCAGTCGCAGGCACATTGCCGCGGTAGGCCTGTCGATAATGAATGCTTAAACGCTCGATATCATTATTAAGTCCAGTGTTATCAGTTTGCAGCGCCTCGGCGGCCAATAGGGGAACACTCGTATCCAACGCCAACAACGTCACGCCCAGCAGTAATACCGAGCGCTTTTGAATGACATAAGTAGCCATTTTTTACTCCAAAAATAAACAGCATCGGGCGCCTTGGTTAAGCCAAGGCGCTCGAAAAATAAGAGAAATAGATAAAAAGCAGGAGTTAGGCTGCTAGCGGCGGCGCGCGGCTAAGGAAGTTGCGCCTAAATGGCGTCTTAAAGGAAATAACATCAAACTCAACCGAGATAACACCCTGTTGAGCAACTTGAAAATCTAAAGGAGAGTATGAGAGGGCATGCTGCAATTGGTGCTGATGCAAACACAGCGCGCAATGGGCTTTGGTATCATCATTGAGGTGGGAAACACTGTGCACCGCAAACGCAACAGACAGCAACACTAAGATGGCTGCAAGCCATAGTGCTAATCTGCGCCTTGTTTGCATCACAGAGCTCAAACCATACATCCTCAAACCAAATGGATTGCGATTGTATGTTAGACACTACGAAAGTTGCAAATACCTTTACTTAACAAATGTAAGCAAATGCACTACGAAATTTTATGACGGCTAAAATAAAACGGCTCGCATATTTCTATGCAAGCCGTTGTTTTATTTGGCAGGGGTGGCAGGACTCGAACCCGCAACCATCGGTTTTGGAGACCGCTGTTCTACCAATTGGAACTACACCCCTGTTGACGTGGGGCATTATGCTAAAAGCACTCTCAAAGGTAAAGGACTTTTTATGACAAACTTAATTAACTGAGGAATTTTCAAACAAGTTTTGCATCTACTGTTGATTTAATTGGCATAAAGCTGAAAAAGTCGTCATGTAAGCTCATTGCAGAATGTTCAAAACCCGCTGGCAACAGCGTAAACGGTGAAACCTGATGCTCTGTCTATGCCCCAGAAACTCACAAAAGAGTCGTGAAAACGCCTTAAAGGATAAATTTAAGCGCTGTGCGTACCAAGCACTCACTAATTAATCCCATCGCTGAAAGTTAATCATCAAGGGTTGAGATAAAAATTCGCCGCAAATCATTGTCCCAAAGCTGGATAATCTTGCGGGTCTTATCCTTATTCCAAAAACACTTACCAAACAGGATAAGCCCTGCGCCCTCTAAATCCCGCTTATCTTCGATATTAAAGCGCTTAAACAGTTTGATTTTGACGGCCTCAATAGGAATGCCTATGTCTTTACTGTCGGCAGGATTGAGCCAAGATAACGTCGGGTCGCTATGGGAGATAGTGCCCCAGTACATATGGGGTTTATTATCCGTCGGATCCGCATCGGCAAAATTCACAAACAAATTCTTCGCCCGCCAGCGGTACTTACGCTCATCATCGGTATAAACCCAAAGATCCGAAGTCGCCAGATCGGAGCCTCGCAGCAGGCTATGGAGTAACTTTTCTAGCCCTTGGCTCGGTGTACGCTTTGCCGTGATGGCTATTTCTGGCTTATCGGCCGCTACCTGATAGTCAGCTTTGGGCTCCTGTACTGACGCTAATTGCTCAGTATCATTTTCAATGTCACTTTTGGCTCCAACCTCTTGCTCTTGGGGAGCCTTGATTTTGTGCGCTGAGTTAGATGGTCTCTTATTACTGGGATTAAGTGAGAAATCGATAACCAAGGCATCTGCGTCGAGCAGTTGTTGCTGCACTTCGAGGGCATCTTGTTCTTCACGGGACTTTTGCGCCGACGGATTAAATTCGATGCAATCGAGCTCATGGTAACGGGAGCCAAAACAGGCGGCCCTACCATCCTTAGATGCTTTACGAAAATAGGCTTTGCCGTAGCAGGCGGGGCAATATAAATGCTGGCGCAAACGCTCAATCTCAGCCTCGGGTAACTGCTGAAACTTGAACACACTGTAGGTGACACCGGCCTGAGCATGAGGATTGAGTCGTAATGGTGACGAAGCCTGCTCTGCCGCAGCCTCGGTTGTGAGTACACAAATCGCATCCAACATCTCTTGCCCCCCTAATCCTTATCTTCGCGACCTTATCTCAAGTCTTAAGCTGGATGAAAATAGCTCGCGAGTCGTGTGGCTAAACTCGGCGGCAATAAGGGTTTATTACCGACAGTCGTTTTGCCATAAAAACCTTGCAGCTTGTCGATTAACTGCCAAAAACAGAGGTTTGCCGCCAATGCATCGAGGGCGGCGTACTGAATTTGCGCTTGGGATAAAGGCACCTGTTGCCAATTCGAGAGGGTAATTTTTTTAGGTTTATCGATGCGTTTATGCAGTAATGCCGCCACCAATTGCCGCGTGCCCATCTCCTTCCCAGCCCGGAGCTGCGCCATCGCCCAATTCAAATCGAGTCGAGGGGAGACATGAATATCCCAATCTCGTTTCAGTGCTTGGCCATCGCCCCTTAATCCAATCCCCACTTTGAGGATCTGCTCATTTTCGAGCAAAGGTTTAAGCTCAGCGAGCCTCTCACCCAATACCGCCTGTTGAAATAAATAACAGGTATCGGAGGTCGCCAATTGCACTAAGCTCAAGGGATGTTGAACACCCGGCTCAAAGCTTGCCCGCGTTTCGGTATCAAACCCCAGCACGGATTCACTGCTAAGTTGTTGTAAGGCGGCGGTAAGCTTATCGAGCATGACTAATTCTACTCGCATTTCCACCCGCATGTCGTCCCGCATATCCACCAGCGACAGTGGCGAAAGATTAGCCAGCTCGGCATCCGTTAAGCGCGTGGTTAAGGCAAGCTTTTGTTGAAACCATGCAAACTTGAGTTGCGAATCGCCTGCCGATAAATCCCCCGCTTGGAGCTCGGTTAACTCCGCCAGATAGTTGCTGCCCGCCGCATCCATCGCCGCCAGCAGTTTGTCGGCATGTTCGCCTAATTCCTCACGCAGCCAAGCCAACTTATTGGGGGAAAGGCAATAACGCATTAATTGCATAATTCGTCCTTGAGCGCTGAAATAATCGCGGCGAGCACCTTCGCACTCGCACAGCTCGGATTAGCTGACGCTATAATCGCCAGCTATGAAAGGATGACAACGGATCAGCTACGCAGCTTTTGAAATCCAGTCATCACCAATACCGCCACCGCGCCCGCCGCGATGCCAAAGAGCGCGTTAAGAATGCTTGGCGTCAGTAACCCAAGCACTGGGCCGACTAGGGCAAAGGTTTCCACGAATTGCTCGGCATGGTGGATTTGCTCGCCGACCCAATGTAATCCATGGGTTAGAATGCCGCCGCCCACCATAAACATGGCGGCAGTACCAATAATGGTTAAGCTCTTCATCAACACGGGGGCCGCGCTGAGTAAACCAAAACCCAACTTACGATTAAAGCGAGTAAAGCTCGACTCGCCCTGACGTTGGCTCAGATACAGACCCGCATCGTCCATTTTGACAATCGCCGCGACCAAACCATAAACGCCTATGGTCATCACGATACCGATAACGGCGAGGGTAAAAAACTGCGTCGAGAGCGACTTGTCCGCGACTATGCCTAAGGTGATGGCGATAATTTCTGCCGACAACACAAAGTCGGTGCGGATAGCACCCTTCACTTTTTCCTTCTCATAGGCCGCCAGATCGCTTATCTCGGGTAAGTCCGATTCGGTCTGCTCCGCGTGTTTGTCTTTTCGATGGCTATAGCTGTGGTGTAATTTCTCAAAGCCTTCAAAACATAAAAACAAGCCGCCGAACATCAACAAGGGGGTCACAGCCCAAGGAATAAAGGCGCTGATCAACATGGCTGCTGGCACTAAAATCAATTTATTGCGAAAAGAGCCTAAGGCCACCGCCCAGACAACTGGTAATTCACGGTCGGCACTCACGCCTGTCACCTGCTGCGCATTCAAGGCTAAATCGTCGCCTAACACCCCAGCGGTTTTCTTGGCCGCGACCTTACTCATCACTGCCACATCATCCAAAATGGATGCAATATCGTCGAGTAAGGTTAATAAACTTGCCCCTGCCATACACACTCCCTTAAACCAATGTTTTATTTTGCCGATTCTGCTTTGGCAATAGTAACTTAGTTAGATTAAGCCCGCATAGAGTATTGTCTCTATCCAGATGTACTTTATCTTAAAGCACTTCCCTTTATACACAGATTAAATCAGTGCGGGCTGTAAGCAAGATCACAGCCATAGTGCAATAGCACCACACTATTTGGCGGAAAAGAGTATACTAAGCGCAGAATTTTTTACTCATTTGCCATTACAGGATGTCAACATGACTCAAGATGAAATGAAAAAAGCCGCAGGCTGGGCTGCACTCAAATACGTTGAGAAGGACAGCATTGTAGGTGTGGGCACAGGCTCAACCGTTAACCACTTTATCGATGCTTTGGCGACAATGAAGGCCGATATTGAAGGTGCAGTATCAAGCTCAGAAGCCTCTACCCAAAAGATGAAAGCCCTTGGCATCCCAGTTTATGACTTAAACAGCGTCGATAAATTATCTGTGTATGTCGATGGTGCCGATGAAATCAACGGCCATATGGACATGATCAAAGGCGGCGGCGCGGCATTAACCCGCGAGAAAATCGTTGCGGCTGTGGCTGAAAAGTTTGTCTGTATCGTGGATAACACTAAACAAGTGGATATTTTGGGTGAATTCCCTCTGCCCGTTGAAGTGATCCCAATGGCGCGCTCTTACGTGGCCCGTGAACTCGTCAAACTCGGCGGCGACCCAGTGTACCGTGAAGGCGTTGTGACTGATAACGGCAACGTGATCCTCGACGTTTACAACCTTAAGATCATCAATCCTAAGGAATTAGAAGATAAGATCAACGCCATCGTCGGCGTAGTGACCAACGGTCTATTCGCAAAACGCGGCGCCGATGTGTTACTGGTTGGCACCCCTGAAGGCGTGAAAACCTTTACCGCTTAAGGCAAGGTGAGTCGAAAGACTCCCATGCGAGAAACAAAAATGCCGATGCAACTGCACCGGCATTTTTTATGACCCTATGGCCATTAAGCGATTACCACACTCGAGCCACTAAGCCCTTGAGGTAAAAACCTTCGGGGAAGGCGCTGCCAATCGGGTGATCGCTCGCCTGGCTTAAACGCTCGATAAATTGGATCTCACGTTTGGCATCCAGTGCGGCATCGGCAACGATTTTTTGGAACAGATCCGCAGGCATTAATCCCGAGCAAGAGAAGGTCAGCAGTACCCCGCCCGGATTTAATAATTGCAGCGCAATCATATTGATATCTTTATAGCCACGACAGGCACCGTTGAGCTGCGACTTATTGTCGGCAAACTTTGGCGGGTCGAGTACAATTACATCGAAGGTTTTACCCTCATCGCGATACTGACGTAACAGCTTAAACACGTCGGCTTCGTTGTAATGCACATTGTCATCATTTAACCCATTGACTCGCATATTCAAACGCGCAGTATCGAGGGCAAGTGATGAGACATCGACGTTCTCAATGCTGGCCGCGCCCGCCTTAGCAGCATAGAGGCCAAAGGTGCCGGTGTAGCAAAAACAGTTCAGTACCGATTTGCCTTTCACAAAACGGGCGGCGATGGCGCGGTTATCGCGCTGGTCGAGGTAGAAACCGGTTTTATGACCCTTAGTCACATCAACGGCGATTTTGATACCGTTTTCTTCAATAATGACGGGCATTTCAGGCAGCGTGCCATGGAGTAAACCCATGGTAGAGGCTAAGCCTTCTTTCTTACGGGAATCGACGTCTGAGCGCTCATAAATCGCGCAATCGGGGTACAGCTCGGCGAGCACATCGACAATAGTGTCACGCCATACATCGGCGCCCATGCTCAGTAATTGGCACACCAATACATTGGCATATTTATCAATAGTGATACCGGGTAAGCCGTCGGACTCAGCGGCAATTAAACGGTAACCCGTTAAGCCTTGTTCACGGATCAAATCATCGCGTCCCGCTTGTGCACGCAGAATACGACGCTTAAAAAACTCACGGTCAATTTCTTCTTCGCGATCAAAAGTCCAAATTCGTACTTGGATTTGAGACTCAGGAGACCAAGCACCACGGCCCAACCAATGACCATCGTGGGCAACCACATCGACGGTCTGCCCCGGTTCAGGCTTACCTTTAACGTTGTGGATCCCGTTGGAAAAGACCCAAGGATGACGACGCTCAAGGGACTTTTCGCGACCGGGTTTAAGTTTGATTCTGATAGCCATAGTACCGCCTTTGATAATTGTACCGCCTGTGTGTTGTACCACCGTAATCAATAGTACCGCTCGAACACTAGGCGCCGCCCTCTAAAAATGGAAGCGGATAATATACCTAATAGGGTTCAAGTGCGAGCCATCTGTCCAAAACATCAGCTCTCCATTCCCATGGTCTGCGATCATACTCCAGTTTCGCGGGTAAAACCCTGGGCCGAGGGCGTGTTAACGATTCAAGATGAGATGTTGTTCTTGATGGCATCCTCGACAGTTATTTTACTTGCTAACGCCGCAGCGCCAATTCCACCCATACCGGTGCATGGTCGGTACTGTAAGCATCGCGCTCATATTCGGGCCTGACTAAGTGTCTATCGCAGGTTTGATAATCCACCACCTGAGCCAAACTGCGACTATCACTGGCATCAAACTCATTGGAAAGCAAAATATAATCGAGTACCGAACCTTTAGGGCCGTAGTAATGGGTTGCAGCTCGATGCTCCCGAGAATGGACTAGGTTATCGGGCATATTCGCCGCAATAAATAACTCGTAAGCATCTTGCAGTCGATATTGGGCAAACACAGCCGAACGTGCAGTATCAGACAAATGCCCAAGTCCCGCGGCCTTGATATCGTTGCTGTGGAGATGCTCGCCTTGGAGCGTTAATGCATCCAACGCCCCCATGGACAAACTATCGTTAAAATCACCCATCAGGATCACCGGATATCTTATGCTTTGCCGCCGCGCGAGAATAGTATGGAACAACAATGCCGCCTCTGCGCCCCGCTGCATGGTCGATGCCCAGCGACCTAGGGCTTGCTCAGTTAATAACTTAGTCTCAGAGTGCAACGCAAGCGTAGGTGGCGCACTTAAGGTTAAGCCTAAGGGATGTGGCTCTAACGCAAGTCCCGGGCGCTTAGATTTAAAATGCACCACATAGCAATCACAAGCGCCAATTTGCGGTATATCCACCGTCGCCCGCAGTACTTTACGACTAAAGGTAAATTGGCTCGATAACCCCATCGCTGCCACTAAATGTGCATCGGGTTCAATCGCATGCACCTCAAGGATTGGAAAGCGCGACGCTAGCGCAACCACAGGGCTTTGATAAATGTAATCACAGATCAAAGTGGCGCTATCAACTATGGCAAAATGTGTTAACCCTTGCTGCGCCGCAAGTTGTTTTAATGGCTCAGGGCTAAACACCTCCTGAAACCCGACAATATCCGGATGATATTGGTTTAAAAGCTCGCCAAACCACTGACACTTCTTTTGCCACTGGCCATGGCTATAGATATTTTCAAAATCGTAAAAGGCTAAAGGTGGTTCAATAAAATTAAATAGATTGATAGTCGCAATACGAATATTCGAATGGCAGTTTTCAGCCGAAATGGACTGCTGTTGGGAAGCAAATGTCACAGGTGATTCCTCTTTAGCCAAACCGTTGTGCTAATTAAACTCGGTTCTTAACTGATTGCGATAAATCGATTTTATCATTAAATACATCCATTAACTGGCGCAGAACAACAGCAATTAATAAATATCAAACCTTATAAAAATACAGCCAGCCCCCAAGGCAACCTACTGCACACCAAAATGCAACACAGCAAAAACCTAAAACAAAAATCAACTCAAGAATAAAAGCAAAATTGAAACATAAACATAGGTAATTGCCTATTGGGTTGACTTTCATTGTCAGCGGTTTAGAATCTAGCCGATTTTACCATTAGGAGACCCACTGTGGGCACACACATAAGCGACAGTAGATGCCCTGTCCAAAAGACAGGATTTAACGCCTAGCACTAGCCCGCAATATTTTGCTGCTACCTGCTAAGCAGGGTAGTAGCGTGACACATCTCACCCCACACCCGTACATTCAATTTCAGACCTTAATATTAGCCAGTCATGCTAGCGTTAGCGCTCGCCTATTGGTTTTTCCGGCATTGAGCCGGAGGATAAGTGCTGCCTATTGAATACATCTTCACGCCTATTTTGCCCCAGTTGGCTCCCCACACTCAGGGAGTTAAACCATGGCGTACACAAACAAGCCATTCACCTTTGCTTTTCAGTCTTGGGCATTTTTGGGACTATGCATTAGCGTCGCAACACATGCCTCTCAACTCGATGTGGATGATCCCAGCATCGCCGAACACTGCGAGTTACAGCTAGGTTGGCAACAGCCGAGATCCGATCATAGCGCAAAACAGATAAATGGCAGTGGCACCTGCAACTCAGGCCAGTGGGAATGGCACTTAGGCATTGAACAACAAAGTAATAATGCTATCAATGAGCAGCAAACCGAGCTGGGATTCAAATTGCCATTAAATGCAGACTATGCCCCTTGGCAAAGTGCGCTGGCTGTTAATTTGCAAAAAAATCATCAAGGCAGCCACCCTCTAACAACGCAAATTGTAGGGATTTTGGGATATGACTTGGCAGCTCAGAATTTACGCCTCTATAGCAACCTAGGTATAGATCAGTATGGCGCTCAATCGCCCCAGCTTATTGCAGGAGTTGCTATCGCCTTCGAATACGACACTGAGCAGCAATGGATAGCCGAATTTTATCGCCATGAGTCCCATGAACGAGCCTACAAACTCGCATATCAATATTTACTTAAAAGACAGTTACAACTTCAACTAAGCCTAGGCAACAGCCTAAAAGGAAACACACAACAGCTGGGCGCTGACTTTACCTTTTTCTTTAATTAATAGATCGTTGGGAGAATGAACTATGAACATGAACAACAACCAAAAAAATACTAAGCAAATCGTCGTAGCTATCCAAAATATTTTAGAGCAGCGCGATACAGCAGGCATTACGGCTTTAGCGAAAGAGCGTCACCCCGCAGATATTGCCGCTGTAGTTGGTAGCTTTACTCAGCCACAGCAATTACGGTTTTTGCAACTTGCGCCCGCCAAAATTGCGGCGGATTTATTTCGTTATTTACGTGATGAATTACAAACAGAATTAGTGCAGCAGTTAGATAAAACCACGCTGTCATCGCTGTTGCTCACTATGGCAGCGGACGAGCGCGCCGATCTTTATAACCTGCTCGAACCTGAACAACAAAAACGACTATTGCCCGTGTTAGCACAGGCAAAACGAGAGGATATGCGCACTTTAGCCGCCTACGATAAAACCAAGGTCGGTGCGGCGATGACATCGGATTACACTCTGCTCAATAGCCGTCATACCGCCGCCCAGGCGATTGAAATGCTGCGCACGGAAACCGCCGATAAAGAGACGATTTATCAAGCCTATGTGGTCGATATGTTAGGCCGTTTAATTGGAACGGTATCACTTAGACAATTACTTTTAGCGCAGCCAGAAGAGCGAGTGGTCGACTTTATGAAACCCAACCCCATCGCCTTAGATGCCAACGCCCTTTGCCAAGAGGCAGTACAGATGATCGCCCATTACGATTTGTTGGCTCTCCCCATCATCAATGGCAAGGGACAGTTAGTCGGTATTGTCACCTATGACGATGCGATGGACATTGCCAGTTCACAGGTTGATGTTGAATTTACTAAAACTGCGGCCATCGGCAATATTGATCACAATTTAAAAACCGCCAGCATAGGCTTGCTCTATCGTAAACGAGTCGTTTGGTTGGTCATTTTGGTGTTTGGTAATATTTTCTCAGGCGCTGGCATCGCCTTTTTTGAAGATACCATTGCCAGTTATGTTTCTTTGGTGTTCTTTCTTCCCCTGCTCATCGATAGCGGCGGTAATGCGGGTTCACAATCAGCCACCTTGATGGTGCGAGCCTTAGCCACTGGCGAAGTGATACTCAAGGATTGGCTCTCATTGCTGGGGCGTGAATTAGGGGTAGCAGGATTACTCGGTGCCAGCATGGCCTTAGCAGTATCGCTACTTGGGTTTTGGCGCGGTGGTCCAGAAATCGCCTTGGTCGTTGCATTAACCATGCAGATCGTCGTGATCATTGGCAGCCTGATTGGCATGTCACTGCCCTTTTTACTCAGCAAGTTAAAAATGGATCCGGCTTCAGCCAGCGCACCACTTATCACCTCAATCGCCGATATCATTGGTGTGCTCGTTTACTTTAGTATTGCTACAATGATTTTAGATTTACCTGTGGCTTAAAAGAGTTACAACGCTTTTGCTGCGATGCTGATGAAAAGCGTTAACACTCAAACTAGCAAGCTCAATTAAGGTTGAATCGCAATTTGTAGAAATACAGTACGAGATATTCACTTGTTACCCAAAATGGACTTGGGCAATTTATTTGCTCAAGTTCATAAATTCATTGTTATTCAATAAAAAAGTAAGATTATGGCATTGATATACGTTAATATTTTCTTACCACACTTTCCTACTTACCCTAATACCGCAGGGATTGCACCTTAGACGTTATTAATTCAGTGGCCATAACAATATCAATAAAAGTTTAGAGGTTTTTATGTGGTTTAATTCAAGACTCAAAGCAGAAAACGAAGTGCTGAAGCAAAAGCTCATTGATCAACAAGATAGATACGAAGTTGAAATCGAAGAGCTAAAAAATATGGCCCGCGAAAATGAAGCCATGCAACAACAGTCCCGCCAAAATACCGATCTTTATAGTGAAGTTATTGCCTGCCAAAACCAAGGTGGCGAGATGTTAAATGCGGTGAGAGAAGGACTCGCGAGCAGCGCCGAGTTACTCACTGAAGAAAAAGAATCATTATCTGAATTAGATAAGATTTTTGATCAAACGCGGGTAGCCATTGTTAATTTAGGCAATCGAGCGACCTATATTAATGAGCAAGCCACCAGTAGCATGCAAGCGGTGACGGAGCTCAACAGTACCACCTCATCTATTAACCAATTTGTTGCCGCCATTCAAGGTATCTCAGAGCAAACCAACCTACTTGCTCTCAACGCTGCAATTGAAGCCGCTCGGGCGGGTGAAGCGGGTCGTGGCTTTGCTGTTGTTGCCGATGAAGTCAGGCAATTAGCCAGTAAAGCACATGAGGCCAGTAGCCAAATCGAGAAACTGGTTAAACAGATTGTAACGCAAGCCTCTAATATTAAAGAGATTGTTTATAATAATCAAAACAGTGCCCTCGATGTCGCCTCCTCTTCCACCCAAATCGGCCAAGTGGTTGAAGATGTACTGCAACGCTCTAATAATATGCAGCAGGTGATTCATAATGCTGCGACCGCATCATTTTTAAATACCACTAAACTCGACCACGCTGTTTGGAAGAGTAATGTGTACCAACTCATTGAAAAAAATCAGCACAATCATGGCGTAAATTCCCATACTGAGTGCCGCTTAGGCCAATGGTATTTCAAAGGCTTTGGCGCTGAAAATTATCAGCATTTAAGCAACTTTAAGGCGTTGGATGCTCCCCATAAAGCGGTGCACGATGCAGGTAAAGCAGCACTCGCGGCAAGGCAACAAGGTAATTTACCCGAAATGGTCAGACAATTACGTTTAATGGAAGACTCAAGCATGCGAGTCGTTAATTGCCTCGATAATCTACTACGAGATGTTTATCGCTAGTAACAGCAATATATACCCATGAATAGCGCGCTTTTTAAGTGACCTATTCATGGGGCATCAATTAGCAACCTCACTCATCTAAAGCTCACTAAAACAGATATAGCGCATCGGCAGCCTCCTTTGCACAACAAGGAGGCAATTCTATCTTGCCTCAATGACCAATATGATTTATCAATAATTTTCTAACCCAAGAGTACAGATCACAAAATAACCCTAAAGTGGCTTGCGAGCTTAAGAGTTGTCATCTTTAATTCAATATGAGCACGCCGTGAGACTCGCATATAACATTCTAATTCCTAGGGTTATTAATGACATTTTTTACCCATTTAGTGCGCGTTATGCTTCTCTGCGTTATCCCGCACACAGCTCAGGCCACACTCAATATTTATACAGAAGAATGGGCTCCGATTAGCTTTTCGGTTGATGGCCAACCCGATGGATTAGCTGTACAAGTCGTGCAAGAAATCCAAAAACGTATCGATAACCAAGATCCTATCAAGATTGTGCCCTGGGCTCGCGGCTGGAAAATTATCACCGAACAACCCAACACGGTGTTATTCACAATGACACGTACCGCAGAGCGTGAGCGTATGTTTAGTTTGATAGGCCCTGTCGCGGTTGGCACAACAAACTTTTATGCTCTAAAAAGTAGCAAGCTTAACATTGACTCAATTGAAGGTGCTAAGCAGGCAAAAGCAATTGGGGTGTATCGTTCCTCTGTCGAAGAACAATTATTAATGGATCATGGGTTTACAAATCTCGCCCCCTCATCGACACCACTACTAAGCGCAAAGCAGTTAATGAAGCAGCGAATCGATCTATGGTGCAACGCTAATCTCACGGCGCCAAGTATTCTTGCAGAAGCCGGAGCCAGTATTGATGATGTAAAATCCCTCTACACCATCAGCGCGAATCATCTGTACATTGCATTTTCTCAAGGCACACCAACGGAGGAAGTTGATAAATGGAAAGAAGCACTAGTCAGCATCAAGGCCGATGGCACCTTTGCACAAATTTATCACCGCTGGCTGCCCAATGATGCGCCGCCAATGGAAACCGAGCGTATCGGTTTATAAACCTTTTACCCCTTAAAAACAAAGGCCGGATAACAACGTTATCCGGCCTTTTGATTTCAGAAGCTTATGGCTTATTTAGCCAATACGCGCTGATGCAGCTCTTGCACTGACGTCACGTTAGTGCGATCGTCCGCAGCGTGTGCCATGCAAGTGGCAAATGCCGCGTTCATGGTCGTGGTGTAGTTCACTTTGTAACGCAGTGCACCGCGACGTAATTGACGCGAGTCTTCAATCGCTTGACGGCCTTCGGTGGTGTTCACAATGTAGGTGTACTCACCGTTCTTGATGCGGTCAAGAATGTGTGGACGGCCTTCGTGTACCTTGTTCACTAAGCGTGGGTTGATACCCGCTTCACCTAGGATAACCGCTGTACCGTGGGTGGCATCGATTTGATAACCCAGCTCAATCAACTTAGCGGCTAAGTCGGCAACACGTTTCTTATCGCTGTTACGCACAGACAAGAGTGCACGACCAGACTTAGGCACTTCAGAAGTCGCACCTAACTGCGCCTTAGCATAGGCTTCGGCGAAGGTATCGCCCACGCCCATTACCTCACCCGTTGAGCGCATTTCTGGGCCTAACAGTGGGTCAACGCCAGGGAACTTGTTAAATGGCAGTACCACTTCTTTCACAGAGTAGAAAGGTGGAATAACTTCTTCAGTGAAGTTTTGCGCTTTTAAGCTTTGACCTGCCATCACACGGGCGGCAATCTTCGCTAACGGCACACCAGTGGCTTTCGACACAAATGGCACGGTACGCGCTGCACGTGGGTTAACTTCAATCATGTAGATTTCGTTATTCTTCACGGCAAACTGCACGTTCATCAGACCGACAACACCCAGCTCCATCGCCAACTTGCCGACTTGTACGCGCATGCGATCTTGGATTTCTTGGCTTAGGGTGTAAGGAGGCAGAGAACAACCTGAGTCACCTGAGTGAACACCCGCCTGCTCGATATGCTCCATAATCGCGCCGATAACCACAGTTTCACCGTCACAGACTGCGTCGATATCCACTTCGATAGCATCATCTAGGAAGTGGTCTAACAGTACTGGTGATGCGTTAGATACGCTTACCGCTTCGTTGAAGTAGCGCAGTAAATCCTGTTGGTCGTAAACGATTTCCATCGCGCGGCCGCCCAGTACATAGGATGGACGAACAACCAGTGGATAACCGATACGCTCAGCGGCAATTACCGCACCTTCAACCGTAGTGACGGTATCGTTTTCAGGCTGCTTCATTTCCAGGCGTTGAATCGCTTGCTGGAAACGCTCACGGTCTTCTGCACGGTCAATCGCATCTGGGCTAGTACCAATAATCGGCACACCCGCCGCCTCAAGGGCGCGAGCCAGTTTCAGCGGAGTTTGACCACCGTACTGCACGATAACGCCCTTTGGCTTCTCGATACGGACGATTTCTAACACATCTTCTAGGGTAACAGGCTCGAAGTACAGACGATCTGAGGTGTCGTAGTCAGTAGAAACGGTTTCAGGGTTACAGTTCACCATGATGGTTTCATAACCGTCTTCACGCAGGGCTAATGCCGCGTGCACACAGCAGTAATCGAATTCGATACCTTGACCGATACGGTTTGGACCACCACCTAACACCATGATTTTGTCACGGTCAGATGGGTTCGCTTCACACTCTTCCTCGTAGGTTGAGTACATGTAAGCGGTGTCAGTCGCAAATTCAGCCGCGCAGGTATCTACGCGCTTGTAAACTGGGTGGATGTCGAAACGGTCACGCAATTTACGGACTTCAGTCTCGTTTACGCCAAGGACCGCCGCCAGACGCGCATCGGCAAAACCTTTACGCTTAAGCTTACGCAGCAGTTCTTCGTTAAGACCGGCTAAACCGCCTTCGGCCACTTGGCCTTCCAGCTTAATCAGCTCTTCAATCTGGACTAAGAACCATGGGTCAATATTGGTTAAACGGAAGATTTCATCCAGGGTTAAACCCGCACGCATCGCATCGGCGATGTACCAAATACGGTCACAGCCAGGCTCTTTTAGCTCGAGGCGGATACGGGCTAACGCATCAGGCTTAGACATGTCAGTAATCGGGTCTAAACCGTGACGGCTTACTTCTAAACCGCGCAGGGCTTTTTGTAGTGACTCTTGGAAAGTACGGCCAATCGCCATCACTTCACCCACAGACTTCATCTGCGTGGTTAAGCGGTCGTTAGAACCAGCGAACTTTTCAAAGTTAAAGCGAGGTACTTTAGTCACAACATAGTCAATTGCAGGCTCGAACGACGCTGGCGTACGGCCGCCAGTAATGTCGTTCATCAGCTCATCGAGGGTGAACCCCACCGCTAACTTGGCCGCAATTTTTGCAATCGGGAAGCCAGTTGCTTTTGATGCCAATGCCGATGAACGCGATACCCGTGGGTTCATCTCGATGATCACCATACGGCCATCTTTCGGGTTGATACCAAACTGTACGTTCGAACCGCCCGTTTCAACCCCAATCTCACGCAGTACGGCCATAGAGGCATTACGCATGATTTGGTATTCTTTGTCAGTCAGAGTTTGCGCGGGTGCAACGGTAATAGAGTCGCCAGTATGCACACCCATTGGGTCGAAGTTTTCGATAGAGCACACGATGATACAGTTGTCGTTACGGTCACGAACCACTTCCATCTCGTATTCTTTCCAACCGATTAAGCTCTCGTCAATGAGCAGCTCTTTGGTTGGCGATAAATCTAAACCTTGAGAACAGATTTCTTCGAACTCTTCCTTGTTATAGGCGATACCACCGCCCGAGCCACCCATAGTGAATGATGGACGGATAATACAAGGGAAACCCACTTGCTCAAGAACGCCATAGGCTTCTTCCATGCTGTGGGCGATGCCCGCGCGTGGACACTCTAAACCAATGCTCTTCATGGCTTTGTCGAAGCGGCTACGGTCTTCGGCTTTATCAATCGCGTCGGCAGTCGCGCCGATCATTTCAACGTTAAATTCAGCCAGCACGCCTTTAGCCTCAAGCTCAAGCGCGCAGTTTAGAGCGGTTTGACCGCCCATGGTAGGCAGAATCGCATCAGGACGTTCTTTAGCGATAATGTTACGTACCACTTCCCATTGGATTGGCTCGATGTAAGTGGCATCGGCCATTTCAGGGTCGGTCATAATGGTGGCAGGGTTAGAGTTCACCAGAATGACGCGGTAACCTTCTTCACGCAGGGCTTTACAGGCTTGAGCGCCTGAATAGTCGAACTCACACGCCTGACCAATGACAATCGGGCCTGCACCTAGGATAAGAATACTCTTTATATCTGTACGTTTTGGCATTGCTTCTCTCTTCTCCTAGCTTGCGTATTACTTAGCGTTCTGACTTTTCGTTACAAGACGATAGTGTTCAATAAGCTCGATAAAGTGATCGAACAGTGGGGCCGCATCGTTCGGACCAGGGCTCGCTTCAGGGTGACCTTGGAAGCTGAACGCAGGTTTATCCGTCAGATGGATACCTTGCAGTGAACCATCGAACAGTGACTTGTGGGTCACTTTGATATTGGCAGGTAATGTGGCTTCATCGGCAGCAAAACCGTGGTTTTGGCTGGTGATCATCACGTTACCTTTTTCGATATTGCTCACTGGGTGGTTAGCACCATGGTGACCAAACTTCATCTTTAAGGTTTTCGCGCCTGATGCCAATGCCAGTAATTGGTGGCCTAAACAGATACCGAAAATCGGCGTATCGGTTTTCAGGATTTGTTGAATCGCTTCAATCGCGTAGTCGCATGGCTCTGGGTCACCGGGACCATTAGAGAGGAACACACCGTCTGGGTTCATCGCTAACACGTCAGCAGCGGGTGTTTTTGCAGGAACAACCGTCACATCACAGCCACGGTCAACCAACATACGCAGGATGTTTTGCTTAACGCCGTAGTCGTAGGCAACCACTTTGTATTTAAGCGCTTCTGCTGGAGTATCTTCAGGCAAACCACCCACTAAACGCCAGCTACCTTTACGCCATTGGTAGGCTTTGTCAGTAGTGACTTCTTTCGCTAAATCCATGCCCTTTAAACCTGGGAAGGCTTTAGCAGCTGCAAGCGCTTTGACTTCATCTAAGTCAGCACCCGCCATGATGCAACCCGCTTGGGCACCTTTTTCACGGAGGATTCGAGTTAATTTACGAGTATCGATATCTGCGATGCCAACAACATTGTTTGCTTTGAGATAATCGCTAAGGGTTTGTTGATTACGGAAACTACTTGCTATGAGCGGAAGATCGCGAATGATTAAACCACAAGCATGAACCCCATTGGATTCGACATCTTCATTATTGGTACCAGTATTACCAATGTGGGGGTAGGTTAAAGTTACTATCTGGCGTGAATAAGAGGGATCAGTTAAAATTTCTTGGTATCCCGTCATCGAAGTGTTAAAAACAACTTCACCAACTGAGAGACCATCGGCACCTATTGCTGTGCCAGTGAATACGGTTCCATCTTCGAGTACGAGTAAGGCAGACTTTGTCAACGCGACCTCCATAAAGAGCCAAGCCACTGAAATATAATGTTTTTATGTTATGTTAAGATACCAATTTCCGCTGATTTACGAAATTTTGACAAATTCCAGCGAGTTTACAGGATAAACTCAAACTCGTCTATACATTGGTATCTGAGTGCAAAAAAAAACGCCAAATGGCGTTTTTTAATTTTAATGTAAACCTAATACCTGCTGCATATCATACAGACCCGGTTTCTGCTCCACCAACCAATGAGCGGCACGCATAGCGCCGTTGGCAAAGGTCATACGGCTTGAGGCTTTATGGGTGATCTCTAAACGCTCACCAATATCGGCAAACATGGCGGTATGCTCACCGACTAAATCACCCGCGCGCACAGTCGCAAAACCGATGGTTTCACGGTCACGCTCGCCAGTGATCCCTTCGCGGCCATAGACGGCGCATTTTTCAAGATCACGACCTAAGGTCTTGGCAATCACTTCACCCATTTTTAGTGCCGTGCCAGATGGCGCATCTTTCTTATATCTGTGGTGACCTTCGATAATCTCGATATCAGTGTAATCGCCCATGACCTCAGCGGCCAACTCAAGCAATTTCCACATCAGATTGACACCCACAGACATATTCGGCGCCATCACCACCGGCGTTTGCTCGGCAAAGGCATTGATTTGTTCTTTTTGAGCATGATTGAAACCGGTTGTGCCGATCACCATGGCTTTCTTATGGCGTACGCACCAATCTAAATGGACAATACTGGCCTCTGGCGCAGTAAAATCAATCAGCACATCAAAGTCATCGGTCGCATAGTCAAGCGAATCCATGATAATGACATTTAACTTACCCACACCGACAAGCTCGCCCGCATCCACGCCAATTAAGCTTGAACCTGAACGCTCAATCGCCGCGCCTAAGCGAATGTGCTCTTGATGATAAGCCGATTCAATAAGAGTCCGTCCCATGCGTCCACCCGCACCGACAATTGCAACTCTCACTTGTCCACTCATTTCAATCTCCTCAATCTTTTTTGTCTTCCATACAAAAACGCCTAAGACTGGCTTAGGCGTTTCAATCACATTAGACGATGTCTAATAACTCGACTTCAAACACTAAGGTTGAGTATGGAGGAATAGAAGCACCCGCACCACGCTCACCGTAAGCTAAGTGATGTGGAACGAATAATTTTAACTTGGTGCCTACTGGCATCAGTTGCAGTGCCTCAGTCCAGCCAGCGATAACGCCAGATACTGGGAATTCAGCTGGTTGACCACGAACAACAGAGCTGTCGAACACATCACCATTGATGAAAGAACCATGGTAGTGAGTACGAACAGTATCTTCGTAGGTTGGTTTTGCACCACTACCTTGAACTAATACTTCGTATTGCAGACCAGAGTCAGTCACGATCACGCCTGCACGTTTAGCGTTTTCCACTAAAAACGCTTCACCTTCAGCAGAAGCCGCAGCAGCTGCTTGCTCTTGAGCCGCTTGAATGCGACGGCTGATCTCAGTGAATGCAACTTGCATATCTTGCATAGATACAGCGCTTTCAACGCCAGCAAACGCATCGGCTAAGCCTGCTTGAACAGCAGCAATATCCACACCTTCAAAAGAATTGGCAGCCAGTTGCTCGCCCATTTGACGACCAACACCATAGCTTGCTTGCTGTTCAACAGTACTGAATTTATCAGACATAATTAACGACTCTCAATGTTCAATGGAATTTTGCGCGCCAGTTTACCATAGTTCCACGCCCTATGCTGATAAACTGACTGCTTATTTAACTTTGGCGGCGATTTTACGTAACCGATGCGTATTTATCCAGCAATAGCGCCTAATTGCGGCAAGATAAGGCCTGCATCTAAACGATCGCCACGCTCTGAATGACTATTTAGGCAACACGCATTGATTTTTGATACTCGCCTTTGCGCTCTGATACAAAGGCTGCATTTGCCCCTGTAATTGCTCGAGTTGGGCAATGCGATTGCTGTTGGATGGATGCGTTGATAACAGCTCTGGCCCTTGGCTACCTCCCGCTTTCGACATATTGTGCCACAGCACCACGCTCTGGGCAGGGTCGAACCCTGCCCGTGCCATCAGCTCCAGCCCCATCACATCCGCCTCACTCTCCTGAGCGCGGCCAAAGGGTAAAATCACCCCGACCTGCGCACCAAGCCCCAAAGCCGACATATATAAGTCACGGTTTGAAACGCCGCTCGCGCCAAGGGCGGCATCGGCGATTTGCATCCCCATCCCCGTCATCTGCGCCCGAGAGACCTGCTCATTACCGTGCTGGGCTAATACGTGGGCCACTTCATGGCCTAAGACTGTCGCGAGTTGATCCGGCGTGCTCGCGACTTTTAATAATCCGGTATACACGCCAATGTGTCCGCCAGGCAATGCAAAGGCGTTCACTTGCTCGGAGTTGAATAGCACGACATCCCACTTCTGGCTTTGATCGGGTAGCACAGCGGTGACGCGATTCGCCACACAATTTACATACTGGGTGAGCTTTTTATCGCTGCTGATCTTTTGCTGCTTTTTCATTTCTTCAAAAGAAGCATCCCCCATTTGCTGCATTTGCGATGCCGAATACAGCAAGGTTTGGCCACGCCCCGTGGGCGATTTAGTGGTCGCGCAGCCCGATAATCCTAACGTGAGTCCAACCGCCACTAAGGCGAGTGTTATTGATTTCATAGGGAACTCCTTAATCCGAACGAGGCTGAAGCTAGCAGACTCAACTAATCATGATTAAGATTTTACTGAGATAGCAAGCAGAAGCCAAACGAGATTCAGAATCTTGTCTGGTAGCACGAGTGAGCCTAGCGCCAGTTAAGGTGCAATATAGTCTTCCCTTAACATGGCATAGAGATACTCATCGCCCCATGCACCCTTAAAGAAGATATTTTTGACATAATGGGCTTCGCGCCGAAAGCCGAGTTTTTCGAGTAATCTACAGCAGGCAAGATTGTCTACATCGGTTATCGCAATAACACGATGCTTATCTAATTCCACAAAGAGATAACCCAGCAATGCGCTGACGGCCTCAAACGCAACCTGCTGGCCTTGATACTCAGGCGCAATCGTAAAGCCGATTTCCATTTGCTGCTCATCGATAAAATGCAGCGCCACATCGCCCACTAAGGTGGCAGGCGTCGCAAACGATGCCTCAGTGACAATCGCCAATTGAAACCAAGTGTCCGCCGCGCCAAATTGTGCGTAATCCATATTCTCGAATAACGCGACAGCATCGCTATAAGAGTAATCCGTCCAGCTTTGATATTTGGCGACCTTAGGCTCGGCTCGATAGGCGGTAAAAGCTTCAAGATCCGCTCGCTGAAATGCTCGAAGCGTAAAACGTTGGGTGGTTAAACCGTGATTTACCATATGGTGAAGTGCGTTACCTATCGCCAATGTCGACGCCATGCCAGCTCCTTTCATGTGAATAAACCGCTAATGTCAGTAAGTCCCTAAACTCGCTATATAGTTCACCCAGCGGAAACCGGTAAACAGTACCAATAAGTGCTAGCAGTTTATGGATAGCAGCGCGGGCTTATCTCAACGCTTGCCTTTAAAGGCTTTGACGCTGTGCTTATTAATACTGCGACGATTCGCCTGTTTATCCCGAGGTGGACGCTTAGGTACAACCTTATTCTCGGCCCCATCTTCTCTAGCTCTTTCGCTCGGCTTATCGGTCACCGGAAAGTCTGCCAATGATGCTAACGGTAACTCACGCGCCGTCAAGTTGCGGATCGCGGTTAAGCTTGGCACTTCACCATGGCACACCAAAGAGATAGCGAGCCCTTTGGCGCCCGCCCTTGCGGTGCGGCCAATACGGTGCACATATACAGGCGCACTGGTGGGTAAATCTAAATTGATCACCACTGGTAAGGCATCAACATGAATACCTCGGGCCATCAAATCTGTCGCCACCACCACTTGAATACGATTGGCTTTAAAGTCGGCCAAGGTTTGGCTGCGCACGGTTTGATCTTTTTCACCGTGCAGCGCAGCAGCATTTATCCCCGCCTTAACGAGTCGTTTCGCTATCGCATCAGCATCATCGCGGGCACTGATAAACACTAGCACTTGCGGCCATTGATATTGTTTGAGTAACGCAATCAATGCCTGCGCCTTACTGCCCTTATTGACTAAATACAGTTGCTCTTCGATTTCGGCGGCGACAGCATTGCGTGTACTGGCTTCAACCCGCAGGGGATTATTGCTCAGCAATTTACCCACCAAGGAATCCAACGCCTCTGGCAAGGTGGCTGAAAACAGTAAGGTTTGCTTACGCTTAGGCATCATGGTCATCAGCTTTTGCACATCGGGCCAAAATCCCATTTCCAGTAAGCGGTCGGCTTCGTCTAGCACTAGATATTTTATCGAATCGAGACGGATATAGGACTGCGTGCATAAATCCAATAAGCGCCCAGGGGTTGCCACCACAAACTGCGGTTTAGCGGCAAGTTCGGCTAATTGCTCTTCCTGCGCGATACCGCCACAGAGGAGCTGAATATTCAAAGAAGACGATAACTTACTCGCCAGCGCGTGCAACGCTATCGTTACCTGCTGCGCTAACTCACGCGTTGGCACCAACACTAATGCCAGTGGATTAGCCGCAGGCACGGATTTAGCCATCGTTTGCTCAGCAATTTGTTGCCAGAGGATTTGCAGCAAAGGTAAACCGAAAGCCAAGGTCTTACCGCTACCGGTTTGCGACAGCGCTAACACATCCCGCCCCGCCAGAATCGCCGGAATCGCTAATTGCTGCACCCGTGTCGGATGCTTGAGCCCGGCTGGCAATACCGAACATAACGCCACATTGACGCCAAGCTCGGCAAAGGTTAACGGCTCAGGGGAAGACTCTGTGGAAGGAGAAGGTTTAGGAATGGTCATCACAACACCGATAAAAACATGGGAGCGAAAGTTTACGCAGAGTTGGCTGCTAATACCAATGTTGTTTCGGCTTGGACTAAAGCCTTGGGATAGTTGTTTCGTCATATCCAGTGACGTATCGGATTACCAACTATCGACAAGCAATGATTGAGTTAAAGGTTTTTAAATCAAAGTCGTGGGTCTTCAACCCACACCCGACCAAGAGGGGATCAACAGCAATCCCCTCTTGGATCTCCCTTGCCGCCCTAGCGAAGTTACATGCATTAGAGACTGGCTTCGTGCTTATTCGAAAATCGCTAACGCTTCCGATGGTACATCCTGTACCCCGAAAGCTAACTCGGCATCCATGCCTCGCTCACGCGATTTCCTTCAACGCCCTTCAGCAACTTCGCAGGGGAAGGTGAACTCCTGAAATTACTGTGTCAGCTGTTAATCTTGAAAGAGTTCCGCCTGTCCTTTCTTTTGTGTTTCTTTTGTTCTGCCACTAGAGAATGAACTACTTTTTGTGCCTGTTCTGAAATTGTTTTATTGATGCTATCTCAGAAGTAAATCTTCTTGCACATGATTAATGTTTGACGGAGATCCTAATACTTTAAACACGGCCTCAACGAATTCAAATGAAGATTTACAAGCCCATTCGGCATACTCGCTTTGTTCCCACGTATGTGCTTTGTGATTGTGATTTTTACCGAAAATAAGCTGGTTCAGTTCAATCCAATAATTACCCTTGTGAGAGCTACCTTTGCGCATTAGCTCCTTAGATCCAGAGTCCAGCCAAGAAGCCTTATAGTGAGTAATGTTGTTCCTCAAAGTAATCAGGGCCTTTACATTTTGGCTTTCAGGACAACCTCTACTTATTGGTTCAAAACCCGCAGCAACTAAAAATATGTCATATTTCTCAAGTATATTGGCTCTATCTATTGCATCGATTTCTGACAACGTTTTGATTAATTTCTTACTTTTGTCCGTGACATTAGCTAACCAAGCATTTGAGTCCCTTTCCGATTCAGCAAACAACTCATTTATTGTTGCCTCCAAAAATGCGACAGCAGAAAGTATTGAAGCTCCCACATGGGAGGCTATTTCGCTCCTATTCAGTTGATTTTCATTATTTTCTATACGGGCAGCAAGTCTGGAAAAATGAGCGGCTGATTTTGCGTGATGTATAGATAAATATGTACTCATTAAAATTTGTATTTGCATTTAAGAATCAACCTATAAAATCCTATACAAGTCGGTGGTTAGTAAAAAATCTTCGCGTTTCTTATTACTAGTGTTTATCGCATACATAACACCGCGCTCTACGGAAATTTACGAGCACCAACTATTTGCTATGCTCTGAGATCAAACCAAATTTGTTCGCCATCATCACTCTGTAGTTTAAAATCGGTATTTTTAAGAATTAGATCTGAAAAGCCATCATGACTATTGAATATATAGTAATCAGTCTCAGTTGTAGAACATTCACCAAACAAAAATCTATATTCGCGTTGATATGCATAATCCAGAGCTTTAACCAAATTTCCCCACTTTGATCTGTCTCCAGTGTATTCAACCTCACCACAAAATAGTGGTTTATTACTTAAGCCTTGTAACTTGGAAACCAGTGGCTTTAGATTTTGAGCAGGTAAGAACGCGTAATGAGTCCCAAATTGAGCTTTCATTTTAGCCACATCATCTTTCAGCTTTTCTAGAGCTTCCAGATCCTTAGGTAAACGCAGTGAAAACCAGCAATGCATCCAAGCATCTTTTTCTTTTCGATTATGTACTGTTATCCCTAAAGCATCGCTAATATCAATATCACCAAATTTGGCTATGATTGGCGAGTCGCCTCGATCTTTTCTATAAGAGTATGCGCAGCTCTCAAACTTGTCTGAAACACCTTCTTGCTCATCAAGCCGATAAACTTCTGGAGGTGTACAGTGGAAACAACCATCTCGTAAACTATCAAGGAAATCTTCGTTCCTGAAGAATTTTACTAGACCTAAAAACTGATTTGATTCCATGTTTTCAACCTTGATTTAGTGCATAACTTTAGTCAAGAGGCGGGCTTTAGAACGTCCCAGTGAACGAAGCGAACAGTTGAGCCACTTGTTGAACGAAGTCGCTTTTTGCCAGGAACAAGATAAAGCCATCTTTTTCCCTACATTCAAAATACTTGCTAGACGCAACCTGCTTCGGCCGCACACCTAGAAATATCATCATGGACATTCACGAACAACAACGCTTTGATTTACCTGATGAACAACATCTTACCCACTTAACCTTGCATGGCAAGAGGTCTGCAACCATTGATGTCTATAGCCAAGCGATACGCCGAATTGCGACTTATTTTGATTGCCGCCCAGCCCACTTGACTACATATGATTTGAAGCGCTATTTTGCCGATTTGATTGCCTCCCATTCATGGAGCACCGTTACAGGAAAGATCGGCTAGACAGAACATTTATCAGGTATACGCAGGACTTAAAAAGAATTAAGCACTGCCATGGAAGTGACCGTTGACGGCATGGATGCCGTCGTCGAGCCCTCAGGGAAGAGTTTATGGCGAGTCACTGAAATGACAGTGCTTAATTGATTGCTGCGGACAGAGTTTGAAATTTGAGCATGCAATCAAGCATAAAAAAGCCCCGCTAGTGCTAAACACTGCGAGGCTTTATTTATCTCGTGCGCTGCTAACATAACCGCTGCGCCACCCAACCTAATTAGCTATTTAGGTCTTGGAAAAACTTCTTCACGCCATCGAAAAAGCCTTCAGCCTTTGGGCTGTGCTTCTTTGATTCGCCGGTTAAGGTCGCTTCAAACTCACGCAGTAATTCTTTCTGACGCTCGTTTAGGTTGACTGGCGTTTCCATCACGACTTTGCAGAGCAAATCGCCAACGGCATGGCTGCGAACCGATTTAACCCCTTTACCACGCAGACGGAACATACGGCCCGTTTGCGTTTCGGCAGGGATCTTCAGGCTGACTTTACCGTCCAGTGTTGGCACTTCAATCTCGCCGCCGAGCGCCGCTTTACTGAATGAAATCGGCACTTCGCAGTAGAGGTTGTTGCCATCGCGAACAAAGATGGCATGTTCACGCACACTGACCTGAACATATAAATCGCCCGCTGGCGCGCCAAACTCGCCCGCTTCACCTTCACCCGCTAAACGAATACGGTCGCCAGTGTCGACACCTGCTGGGATCTTAACTGACAATGTCTTCGTTTTTTCGACACGGCCATCGCCATGGCACTTAGTACAAGGATCTTTAATGATCTTGCCGCGTCCATGACAGGTTGGACATGGCTGTTGTACGGTGAAGAAACCTTGGCGCATTTGCACTTGGCCTTGACCATGACAGGTTGTACAAGTGGTCGCCGAAGTGCCTTTTTTCGCACCGCTGCCGTCACACACATCACAGCTAGCTAAGGTTGGAATACGCAGTTCTTTGGTGAGGCCTTTTACGGCTTCTTCCAGTGATAACTCTAGGTTGTAACGTAAATCTGAGCCGCGGGCCGCTTGGCGTTGACCGCCACGACGTCCACCGCCGAAAATATCGCCAAAGACATCACCGAAAATATCGCCGAAATCTCCCGCGCCGCCGTAGCCACCACCGCCGCCGCGATTCGGATCCACACCCGCATGACCAAATTGGTCATAGGCCGCTTTTTTGTTGGCATCGGTAAGGATTTCGTAGGCTTCTTTAACTTCTTTAAAGCTCGCCTCAGCAGCTTTGTCGCCAGGGTTGCGATCGGGGTGAAACTTCATCGCCAAACGCTTGTAGGCTTTTTTAATTTCACGTTCGCTGGCGTCACGACCAACGCCTAATACTTCGTAATAATCTCGCTTTGACATAATCTCATGCTTCTCAGCTTAAGTTGAACGAACGGGCGTTAGGGTTTCCCCGTAACGCCCGCCTAGAAATTAACTATTTGAAATCAATCAATTTGATTGAGAGCAAATGTTATTTCTTGTCGTCTTTCACTTCTTCAAATTCAGCATCGACAACGTCATCGGCAGTCGCGTTAGACTGTTTAGCAGCACCTTCTTGTGCGCCGCCTTGAGTTTGAGCTTTAGCCTGAGCAATTTCCATCAGCTTAGCAGACGCTTCAATCAGCTCTTGAGTCGCTTTTTCAATGGCTTCTTTGTCGTTGCCTTTTGCTGCAACTTCAACTGCGCTCATTGCCGCTTCAATCTTAGCTTTGTCGTCTGCTGGCAGTGCATCGCCCGCTTCTTCAACTTGTTTCTTAGTTGCGTGAACTAAGCCATCTGCTTGGTTGCGAGATTGCACTAACTCTTCAAACTTCTTGTCTTCTTCAGCGTGGGCTTCAGCGTCACGTACCATTTGCGCCACTTCTTCTTCGCTTAAGCCAGAAGAAGCTTTGATGGTGATGTTTTGTTTCTTACCGGTTTTCTTATCGGTTGCAGAAACATGCAGAATACCGTCAGCGTCGATATCGAACATCACTTCGATTTGTGGCATGCCACGTGGTGCTGGCTCAATACCGTCAAGGTTGAACTGACCTAATGACTTGTTCGCGCTTGCTTGCTTACGTTCACCTTGCAGTACGTGAATGGTTACTGCACTTTGGTTGTCATCGGCTGTTGAGAACACTTGCTGTGCCTTAGTCGGAATAGTAGTGTTTTTCTCAATCAGCTTGGTCATTACGCTGCCCATGGTTTCGATACCCAGAGACAGTGGTGTTACGTCTAACAGCAGAACGTCTTTCACGTCGCCTGACAGTACGCCCGCTTGAATCGCAGCACCTACGGCTACGGCTTCGTCTGGGTTTACGTCTTTACGAGGTTCTTTACCGAAGAAGTTAGAAACCGCTTCTTGAACCTTAGGCATACGGGTTTGACCGCCCACTAAAATCACTTCGTTAATGTCTGATACTGATAAGTCAGCGTCAGCCAGTGCCACTTTTAATGGCTCTAAGGTACGAATGATTAAGTCTTCAACCAGTGACTCTAACTTAGCACGGGTGATTTTCACCACTAAGTGCTTAGGACCTGTTGCATCGGCAGTGATGTATGGCAGGTTCACTTCAGTTTGGTTGGTGCTTGAAAGCTCAATCTTCGCCTTTTCAGCCGCTTCTTTCAGACGTTGCATTGCTAATGGATCTTTACGTAGATCTAAGCCTTGCTCTTTCTTGAATTCGTCAGCTAAGTAGTTGATTAAACGGTTGTCAAAGTCTTCACCACCTAAGTGAGTGTCACCGTTAGTCGCTAATACTTCGAAGGTTTGGTCGCCGTCGTTGCTGTCGATTTCGATGATCGAGATATCGAATGTACCACCACCTAAGTCGTACACTGCAACGATGTTGTCGCCTTGCTTCTTGTCGATACCGTAGGCCAGAGCTGCAGCCGTTGGTTCGTTGATAATACGTTTAACTTCAAGACCTGCGATGCGGCCAGCATCTTTAGTGGCTTGACGTTGTGAATCGTTAAAGTATGCAGGAACGGTAATTACCGCTTCTGTCACTTCTTCACCTAAGAAGTCTTCTGCTGTTTTCTTCATCTTTTTCAAGATTTCAGCAGAAACTTGTGGTGGAGCCATTTTGTTGCCACGTGATTCAACCCAAGCATCACCGTTGTCGGCTTGGATAATTTTGAATGGCATGATGTTCACGTCACGTTGAACTTCGTCATCTTTGAAGCGACGACCGATCAAACGCTTGATCGCGAAGAATGTGTTATTTGGGTTAGTTACAGCTTGGCGTTTTGCTGGCTGACCCACGATGGTCTCATCATCGGTGTAAGCGATGATAGACGGAGTTGTGCGATCGCCTTCAGCATTCTCTAATACGCGTGCTTTGCCACCATCGAGGACAGCTACACAAGAGTTTGTTGTGCCTAAGTCGATACCAATAATTTTACCCATGAGGTCCTCCGAAAAATTTCTGTCAAACTAAATTAATAAGTTGGTTTTGATATGGGGCCGGACGCATTTTTTTCAAGTCCACTGTTGGCCACCTTCTCAGCCTTAACACCTATATTGGGACAGGGAATTTAATTACAAGGGCCATACAAAAAATTTTCTGATTTATCTTTTCGAAAAACTCAGCTGTATAAAATATTCAAAATGGTAAAATCCGCTTGCATATCAACAATAGCTGTTATTCAATCTGCGCACATTGAGTGGCGGTTTAAGTACATAAGGTAAGAGTGTGAAGTCTTCAAATTTGGCGTATGTGTACGGCATGGCTGCGGTATTCCTCTGGTCGACGGTGGCAACCGCCTTTAAGATTGCCCTCGGATTTTATAGCCCGTTGCAACTGGTGTTTGTGGCGGTACTCACCTCTATCGTCGCCCTTGGCGCCATTCTCGCTTGGCAAAAAAAGCTACCGCTACTTAAAGCGCAGCTGTTACGTCGCCCGACTTTTTATCTGATCACTGGGCTGATTAATCCCTTTCTTTATTATGTGGTGCTGTTTAAAGCCTATTCACTGTTACCCGCCCAGCAGGCGCTCTCACTTAATTATACCTGGGCGGTATTGCTACCGCTGTTAGCTGCGCCACTGCTAAAACAACATTTACGTAAGAGCGATATGATTGCGGCACTGATTGCCTACTCTGGGGTATTTATTATTGCCACTGGCGGCGATATTAGCGGTTTTCGCTTCGATAGCCCCCTTGGCATTGGGCTGGCGCTGACTAGCACCCTGCTCTGGTGCCTATATTGGATTGTGAACACCAAAGATCAAGGCGACCCCGTCGTCAGCCTACTGTTGAGCTTTTTAATCGGTTTACCCTTTATTACCATCACGCTGTTACTTACCGATGCGATCCCTAGCTTTAGCATTAAAGCCGTGATGGCGGGGATGTATGTCGGCTTATTTGAAATGGGGATTACCTTTGTACTCTGGTTAATGGCGCTTAAAACTGCGACTCGTACCGCCAATATCAGCACCTTAGTGTTTTTATCGCCGGTGATGTCGATTGGTTTTATTGCTTGGATTTTGCAAGAAACCATCGCCACCGCAACCTACATTGGCCTAGGCTTTATTTTAAGCGGCATGATGTTGCAGCAGTTATTCCCGCGCTATCTGGAGCGCAAAACCAAACTCAATACCAAACTTGCGGACTAAGCAACGGATAAGGTGCCTTACTCGGGTATAGATAATTTATGCCCGAGCTAACATTTTAAACGCCAATAAAGAGCTACTATGGCGGACTTTTATTGCCCCAGAAATTGACGCAAGGAGTAAAGCATGACACCTGCCGTACAAATGGCAAAGAAAGCCAAAATCCCCTTTGAAATCTTAGAATACAGCCACGACCCACACTGCGCCGCCTACGGCGAAGAAGCCGCCAATGTATTAGGCCTCGCTCCCGCGCAGGTATTTAAAACCTTACTGGTCGCGACCGATAAAGCGCATTCGCCGCTTGCGGTTGCGCTCGTTCCGGTTGATCATCAACTCAATTTAAAAGCCGTAGCCAAATGTTTAGGCCAGAAAAAACTGCAAATGGCCGATGCGGATTTAGCGCAAAAGTCTTCCGGCTATTTGGTTGGAGGGATCAGCCCGTTAGCGCAAAAGAAGCAACTGCCAACGCTGATTGATGAAACTGCGAAGCAATTTGACAACATCTATGTCAGTGCTGGTCGCCGTGGGCTTGAGATATGTCTCGCTGCAAATGACTTAGCGAAGTTGTGCCGCGGATCATTTGCCGATATTAAAACCCTATAACTTAAACTCGGTCTAGAAAATTCTTTTACACGCTATCCATAAAATCATTGAAAAGCCCCCCTTAACCGTCTATAAATTAAACAATCGGTTAAGTGACTAAGGATAGTCATATGGAAAAATCAACCCATTGGAATCAAGAAGATGGCATAACCCCTATCGGTTGGGTTGCCATGCTGGTGTGTATCGCCCTTTTTATCTACGAGCATTTTTGGGGGAATGGTTTTACCACCATGGTGGTGATGCTCTATTGCAGTTTTTTACTTCCGTCGGTATTACTGACTCGCAAAGTGCAAGAGAAGTATTTTATCTATACCTTGGAATATATCCGGCCCTTTCGAAAATTCACCACAGTGATGTCAATCGCTTTTGTATGTTTATGGCTGATTGCCACCTATACCCCACTTATCCACTAAGATAAAGATTTACCACTAAAAAGCCGCTTTTCAGCGGCTTTTTAGTGTACCAATCAGGCTATGAACGACTCGTATAATCGCCCCACGCTAACCACTTATAGGTGGTTAGCGCCTCAAGCCCCATTGGACCACGGGCATGGAGCTTTTGCGTACTCACTGCCACCTCGGCACCTAGGCCAAATTGGCCGCCATCGGTAAAGCGGGTACTGGCATTTACATACACAGCGGCCGAATTAACCTCATTCATAAAATACGTTGCAGCATGGATATCATCGGTCAGAATCGCCTCAGAGTGTCCACTGGAATAGGTACGGATATGGGCAATTGCTGCATGAATATCACTCACCACTTTAATGCCTAAGGTCAAAGATAACCATTCGGTCGCAAAGCTTTGCTCCGTTGCCGGGGAAATATCAAACCCCAACCCATCGAGCAGTGTATAGCTTTGTTCGCACACCGAAAAACGCACACCTAAACGATGTAAGTATTCGGCAATTTGTGGCACAAAGCGCTCGGCAACAGCGTTATCCACCAGCAAGGTATCCAGAGCGTTGCATACCGTTGGGCGCTGCACTTTTGCGTTGGCAATCACCTCAAGAGCCCGCTCAAGATCGGCATGTTTATCGACATACAGATGGCAGATCCCAATGCCACCTAAAATCACCGGAATTGTCGCTTGCTCGGCGCAAAGACGCTGTAAGGCTTGTCCGCCACGGGGGACTATCATATCGACATATTGGTCGAGCTTAAGTAACCCTGTGACTAAGGCTCTATCGGGAGAATCAATCAATTGCACCGCATCGACAGGCAGCCCTTGGCTTGCAATCGCGCCACGGATCACTTCACTAATCAGTTTGTTGGATTCGAGGGTCTCTTTTCCGCCACGTAAAATCACCGCATTACCGGTTTTAAGTGCCAACACCGCAATATCGACCGTTACATTCGGCCGTGCCTCATAGATAACCCCTATCACGCCAAGCGGGACTCGGCGGCGCGTGAGCCTTAAGCCATTGTCCAACACTCGGCTACCGAACTCTTCGCCAACGGGATCGGCAAGGCGAACCACATCGCTAATGTCACCGATAATCCCCGCTAGGCGCGACTCGGTCAGTAATAGACGGTCGATCATCGCATCACTCAAACCATCAGCCTTTGCGGCTACAACGTCCTTGGCGTTCGCCGCAAGAATAGCCTGAGTGTTCTGCGTCAAGGCCTCGGCAATCGCCTCGAGTAAATCCGCTTTCTGTGCGGCGCTTAGATTTGCTAAGGCATAGCTGGCTTGCTTAGCTTGACTACCCAGTTGTTGTAAATATTGCGCTTGATTAGTTTGACTCAAAACAGACCTCGCTTATAAGACGACCATGTCGTTGCGGTGCACTATTGCGTCACCATAATCGTAACCGAGTACAGACTCGATTTCGTCGGAATGTTTACCTGCAATTAACCCTAAGGCCTCACCACAGTAACGAGTTATGCCTCTGGCAATGATTTTGCCTTTTTGGTCAACCAATTGCAGGGTTGCCCCGCGTTCAAATTCCCCTTTAACGCCAATAATGCCCTTCGATAACAGGCTGCGACCTTTTTCGGTCACGGCTTTAACGGCGCCCGCATCGAGCACCAGTGAACCTTGGGCGGCGGGTCCCGCTAAAATCCACTGTTTACGGCTCTCTAACGGATTTTCGATGGCACTAAAATGGGTGCCAATGGATTCTTTAGCGACCACCTTTTTAATCACATCAGGATGATGGCCCGAGGCAATGACCACTTCAATCCCCGCACGACGAGCGATATCGGCCGCTTCGAGCTTAGTCGACATCCCCCCGGTGCCTAACCCCGAGACCGAACCACCCGCTAACAGGCGCAAACTGTCATCAATTTTCTCAACCTGCGAAATCAGTTTGGCATTGGGATTGGTGCGTGGATCAGCATCGAATAAGCCCTTTTGATCCGTCAACAAAATCAACAGATCAGCATCACACAGCAATGCTGCGCGCGCTGACAAGTTGTCGTTGTCACCCACTTTGATTTCGTTAGTTGCAACCGCATCATTTTCATTGATGATGGGGATAATATTGTGTGCCAGCAAGGCATTAAGCGTATCGCGGGCATTCAAATAGCGCTCTCTATCGTGTAGGTCTGCACGGGTCAACAGCAATTGGCCCACATGTAAACCGTAGATGCTAAAGAGTTGCGCCCAAGCGAGAATAAGCTGACTCTGCCCGACAGCGGCTAATAACTGTTTGTTAGCCATAGTGTCGGGCAATACCGGGTATTGGAGATGTTCGCGTCCTGCGGCAATTGCCCCAGAAGTACATAATACGACTTCGACCCCTGATCTCATCAGTGCGGCCATTTGACGAGCAAGCTCAACCATATGGGCTTTATCTAGCTGTTTACTGCCAGAGGTCAGCACACTCGTCCCCAACTTCACCACCACGCGGCGATACGCTATCTCACTTAAGTTCATTATTCATTTGTAGAAAATAACCGTACAATCCTTATACCTAATCCGCTAGATAATTGGTAGTCAGAGGGCTGGATGCGGGTAGAAATTTTCAATTCTGCTTGGGATCGCGCATTAAAAAGGGCCATCGATTAGATGACCCTCAAAAAATATCCCTTAAACGGCAACTCGTTCTAAGTATCAGCCGTAAATAAATTTCGCAATAAACATCGCCGCGAGCACAAGCACACCGATATTTAAATCGCTAAACCGACCCGTTAACAGTTTGATGGCCGCATAGGAAATAATTCCCAGTGCAATCCCCGTCGCAATCGAGAAGGTCAGCGGCATCAGGATACACACCACGACTACAGGCGCAGCCTCAGTTAAGTCTTCCCATTCAACGTGAACCAACCCTGACATCATCAGAATAGCCACATAAAACAGCGTACCTGCCGTGGCATAGGCGGGGATCATCCCTGCTAAAGGCGATAAAAATAATGCCAAGATAAACAGCAAACCAACCACCACCGCCGTTAAGCCAGTTCGACCGCCCGCACTCACCCCAGCAGTACTTTCGATATAACTGGTGGTGGTAGAAGTCCCCAAAGCTGCTCCCGCAATCGTCGCTAAACTGTCAGCGGTTAAGGCACGATTTAATCGAGGTAAACGGCCCTTTTCATCGAGAAAGCCACCACGCTGTGCAACCGCAACCAAGGTGCCTGAAGTATCAAACAAATCCACAAATAAGAAGGCAAACACCACTGAGAGCATCGTTACTTCAAACACTTGGGATAAATCCATCGCCATAAACGTGGGCGCAATTGAAGGCGGCATAGAGACGATGCCGTTGTAATGCACATCGCCAAACACCAATCCAAGCCCAGTAATGATCAGGATACTTAAAATCACCGCTGACTTCATGCCACGCTGCACCATAGCAATAATCAGGAAGAAACCTAATACAGCCATCACCGCCGGAAACGCAGTAATATCGCCCATGGTCACTAAGGTTGCAGGGCTTGCCACTACAATGCCTGCACTCTTAAGGCCGATCAGCGCTAAGAACAGACCAATACCCGCAGCAATACCAATACGCAGCGACATAGGAATACTGTTAACAATCCACTCGCGAATACGCACTAAAGATAGGATTAGAAAGCAGATCCCCGATAAGAAAACCGCACCGAGTGCCGTTTCCCAGCTGTAGCCCATCTCACCCACCACAGTGTAGGTAAAAAAGGCATTGAGTCCCATACCTGGGGCGAGCGCGATAGGATAATTCGCCATCAGACCCATCACGATACAACCTACGGCCGCAGCTAAACAGGTAGCCACAAACACGGCGCCATGATCCATACCCGCATCGGCTAACATCATGGGATTCACAAAAATGATGTAGGCCATCGTCATAAATGTTGTCAAACCTGCTATCGCTTCCTGCTTGAGGCTCGTTTGATTTTGTTTCAGTTTGAACAGCTTTTCTAACATGGAACTGGGTTCCTTTTATTTTTAAGTAGGTAGGGTCTAAAAATGTAAACACTATGTAGCAGTGTTTTTCGCAGGGGATTATAGGGAGTTTGTGCTGGTCAGGCCAGAAAATTGATAGGGATTTTATTGATAGAAATCGCTAAACAGAACAAAAAACCACCGCACTTAATTTACATTAAAGTTCACTGTAAATAGGGGTTAGCATACCAGTCTTAATCTAGGAAAAATTCAAACGTCGTTCAGGATTAACAGCGCATTGTTTTTAAAGCGAAATAATCACAAAACAGTACAATGGTTTTCCCATACAGGCATATTAGGCTGCATCTGCGCAGCCTATGGGATCGAAGTCGATAGCAAAAAGCCAGCGCCCTTAAGGGCATCGGCTTTTTGAGTTCAACGGGAAAAATGCTTAAAAGCGATAGTTAAAGCTGACGGTAAAGTTACGTGGAGCACCGTAGTGATACACACTGTAAGCTTCTGGTAAATAACTAGAGGTTGACATATAAGCGTAATATTTCTCATCCAGCAAATTCTCTACGTTAAACTGCAAATCCATGTTTTCAGCCAGATCGTAGCGCGCCATTAGATTCACCAAAGAATAGGCATCCTGCGTGATAGTGACATTGCCACCTGTAGAATAACTGTCGCTTTGCCAATTCACTCCACCACCAATGGTTAACTCTGGCAATAAATCCACAAATTGATAGGTAGTAAACAGTTTAAATTGCTTACGTGGACTGGTTGTATCCAACTTATTTCCTTCAGCATCTTCGGCTTTAAATTGTGAATAGCCAGCTGAAATATTCCAACCGTCGATAAACTCCCCAACCACTTCTAACTCGAAGCCCTTACTTTCCGTACCTTGGATAGCATAGTATGCGGTCGTTTGGCCGTTGGCGATTTGCTCTTCAGTCGGTACAAAGTCCGGGTCTTGTTTACCAAAGTTATCCTGATCGATTTTAAACAATGCTAACGATGTGTGCAGACGGTCATCTAAATACGCACTTTTTAAACCAATCTCATATGCTTTCCCCTCTAATGGGTCAAGATAATCACCACTTGCATCCTGTTTATTCTGCGGATTAAAAATCCCGGTATAACTGGCGTAAATACGATGCGCGTCATTGATATCGTACAAGGTGCCAACATAGGGCACAAACACGCCATCATCACCAAAGTTAGTATCGGTACCATAGCTCACGCCTTCACGGTTCCAGCTTGAAATACGTCCACCGGCAATCAGTTTAAAATCATCGGTAATGGTCAAGCGGGTCGCCGCGTAGAAACCTTTTTGCTCGGTATCCATATTCAGTTGACGGTTCGCATTGCTCGACCATTCAGGCTCAGCAAACTGATTTTGTTGCCATTTGTAGAAGTTATCGACCACTTGTGAGTCCCAACCCGTCATATTGTCACGGATAGGCTCATAGGTATCAGCGTAGGATTTTTGCTTACTATACAAAGCCCCCGTCACAAACTCATGGGTTTGACCAAAGAGGTCATAGTCGCCCTTAAGCTGCACATCAAAGTTATTCGAGTTACTTTCACCATGGCTGTGATAACGCTGACCACTAAGCCCCGCCCCCGTGTCTTTATCGAGTAAACCCGACATGTAAATCATCTTAGTGGTGGTTTCATATTCCATGCGGTTGTAGTTAGCCACCAATTGCCAGCCATTGCTAAAGTAATGATTTAGGTTAGCAAAGTAGTTAATGTTTTTAGTTTCCCAGCGGCTCCAATCGGCGGCTGTAGTGGTCGATGTATCCCAATCTGTGGCAGAACCATCGCTAAAGACGGCGGGCAATGCGCCCCACATCGCCCCTTTCGGATCGTTGTGGTTATAGCTACCACCGACACGCAGTAAAGTGTTGGCGGTGATATCGCTATCGACAACACCATAGAGAATGGTTTTACGGTCTTGATATAGATCTTGATAGGAATCGCTATTCACATACTTAGCGACCAAACGGCCACGCACACTACCGTCTTCATTCAGACCATTAGACACATCCGCGGTGACTTGTTTTTTATCCCAACTTCCAGTGGCGACATCCACATAACCTTTAAGATCAGAACTGTCAGCATGCTTACGCACTAAGTTAATCGAGGCGGAAGGATCGCCAGCGCCAGTTAATAATCCGGTAGCGCCACGCACGACTTCAACGCGCTCGTAGATAGACACATCTGATACCGTTTCGCCAGCATCACCGCCTAAACTCCAAGATAAAGGCACACCATCAATTTGATAGTTTTGCACGGTAAAACCGCGGGCCGAAAAACCGTTACGCACATTGTCGGTTTTTGAAGATGATAAACCCACAGTGTTGTTGACCACATCGACCACAGTATTTAACGCCTGATCTTCAATTCGATCTGCCGTCATGATACTGACCGACTGAGGCGTTTCTCGTAATGTGAGTCCTAGACCTGTCGCGGTATCAATATTGCGACTCACAGTGTATTTACCCATCACTGTGATTTTTTCGATATTTTGATCTTGTGCCTCTGTTTTAGAAGAGGTTTGTTCTTCAGCCATCAATGCCAAAGGATTCAAGGCTAGCGTGACCGCAGCCGCCAGAGGAAGTAGATTAAAACGCATAGTCGTTCAGCAAGTTTTGTCAAGGTGCGCATACGGTAACACCATTGAGAACGATTTGCATTTGTATTTTATGTGACAAATGTAACAAATTCATCATTCTTAAGTCGTACAAAAAGATGAATAGATTAATGACAAGGTTTTATGTTTTAAAAACAGCTAATTAAATTAACTATTGCGAAGAGTAGTCATCGCAAGATGGCCGCAAAAAATTTTACGTTTATGGGAAGGAATGAGAGGCATTGCGTCATAACGACAGAAAAAGCTAAAAAAAAGCCTGCTCAATGAGCAGGCAAGACATGTTTCAAGCGTCCCTTTCGGGGAAGTACATTACCGCGCTAGCGGGAAAAACCTGGCATACCCATGCAAAAACACCGATATGCTACTTGAGTCTAAACACGCCCAAAAAGGCGATACAAAGGTTGATGGATGATGGAAACTAGGTTTAAAGGGATAGTTAGCCCTTAAAGCTCATAGCGAATAAACCGCCACGCAAAACATCAGTGTTAAACCAAGTATTTTGCCAATAAAAATGGTTGTTGCCTGTATAAGACATAGTCAATTACTCCTAAGTAAAGTTGAGATTAAGTACTCTAGTAAAGCTTGGCTCGGTTCCTTGGAACTAGAGATTCTCAAATCCGTTGAGACGACTTGTCACTCGGGTCCTTGGAGAAGGGTATCCATCCTGGATAGACTAGAGGGGAAAGGCTTAATGCCCTGTCCACGAAAACTATTATATGTTTTCGTAGTTTTATTACAAGCTTTTTTTGTATTTATTTTGATTAAGGCTTTTTAATGTAATTAAATTACACAAACCATCAAAAATATTGGCGACCTGCATCACATAAAAACAGAAATAACCCTGTAACCACCTAATAAATAAGATATTACAGAATTATTTCTATTTGTTACGTTATTTCGTTAACGATTGATCAGATATTGATACAAACTAACCAAGGGGCTGGCAGTGGGTTTACCGTAGAGCGGATCGCCCTCAGTTGCACTGCCCGCAATATCTAAGTGTGTGTAAGCTAAAGGAATAGCGGCATTAACACCGTGTTCAAACAGACCTGACGCCTTAAGTAGAAAGGCTGCAGGATATTGATGCCCGCGGGCAGTTACTGAAGACGGCGCATTGTTTGAAGATAAAATATCAGCCGCCCCAGACACTTCGCGGATCTTGGCAAAATCCTCACGGCGTAATGTGGAAACCTCAAAGGGTTCGCCCCAGTGGCTCGCTTGTGACGCAAGTGTCTGCGCGCACAGTGCACCACTAGCGACCGCATTTTCAATCGCTGCGGGATAATTACCGTAGCAGCGCACCACATGTCCCGTGAGCGTCGCAACCGAAAACAGCTCAGGCTTAACAGCCGTTACTGCTTTGATCCGTAGATGGCTTAACAGGTCTGCCAATACTAAGCGCCCTTCCGCATCCGTATTACCAATGCGTACCCGCACGCCCGCATGGCTGGTGATAATTTCGTCGGTGACAAACGCTTCGCTGCCAATGCTATTACGCACTAAACCCAGTTCGGCAATTACGCGGATCCCTTTAGGCTTAAGCATAGACAAGGTTTTAAATAACCCAGCCACTGCAGCGGCGCCGCCTTTATCGCGGCTCATGCCTGCCATTGCGCCGCCCACTTTCAGATCGGCGCCGCCCGTATCGTAGACCACGCCTTTGCCAGCAAATAAGAAGGTACGAGTAATCTCACCGTCGGGCAGATATTCGAGTTTCACCACCCGCGGTTGATGCCGGCCAACAGCAAAGGAAGAACGCGCCACCGCACTTAACAGCGGATAATCCCGTTCAAGGATATCCCGATCTTCCACCAATGCGGTTTTAATCACACTGCCTTTAAAGGCTTGCAAACAATATTCAGCAAAGGCCTTCGCCGACATACGCTCAGGCTCAGTACCACATAAATCTCTTGCCAACACACGGCCAGCTTCTAATGCGTTGAGCAATTGACTCTTTTCAGATGATAACGACAATAAACCTATCGCTTCAAAGGCCGGCGTTAAACCTGTCGCCTCACGTAACTCTAAGGTTTGCCATAATTCTTGACCACAGGCCAACGCCGCGACTTCGGTCGCAAAACCAAACTTAGGGGTTGCTGAAGGAACAACATAAAGCAGCGGACGCTTAGCCCCCGCGTCTTTGGCGATAGCAATCGCGGCTCTTGCCGCATCGCCATAAATACGCACATCGGCATAATCATCAGTCACTTGAGTGACGGGCGCTATGATTAAACGGCCACCGGCTAAACCGGGGGCAAACAGTAACGTCGGGCTCTTACCAACCCGCTTATCGACCTTAGCACCGTGCTCGGCCAACAAACTGATCTCATCAATTCCGATAGAAACGAGATCCGGTGTGACCACCACAACCGCATCCCAACCTTCGCCATCAAAAATGGAATTTTCTGCTTGTACATCAATAAAGTTAACTTGAAACATGACCCATCCTTTTTCATTATTGTGCCAGCATTATTCCCGCTATAACGCTTAATTACCAATCAAAAAATCGCTTTGCCACTATCGAAAATACAGAGGGTGGCAACTTTCGCTGCCACAAACGCACACGGAGTTATCGAGATGATTAATCGCCCGAGCAGAATGTGTTAGGATTAGCGCAAATTTGCCCCATACCCACAAGACCTGATGAGGGACCTTCTGTGACAGCGTTAAGTCAGTTATACCCACAGCCTTTATGGCAATGGTTCGAACAAATCTGTGCAATTCCCCACCCTTCCAAATATGAACAAGCACTCAGCCAACACATCCAAACCTGGGCTAAGAGCAAGCAACTCGATGTAGTAGAAGATGCCGTCGGCAATTTAATCATTCGCAAACCCGCAACTGCGGGAATGGAAGATCGTAAAGTCGTTGTGATCCAAGCCCATATCGATATGGTGCCGCAAAAAAATGCCGACAAAGTGCATGACTTTACCAAAGATCCTATCGAAGCCTATGTTGACGGTGACTGGGTAAAAGCCAAAGGCACAACCTTAGGCGCCGACAATGGCATTGGTATGGCATCGGCCTTAGCGATTTTAGGCTCAGATGACATCAAACACGGTCCACTCGAAGTACTGCTCACCATTGACGAAGAAGCCGGTATGACAGGCGCCTTTGGACTACAAGCAGGTATGCTTGATGCCGAGATCCTGATCAACACCGACTCAGAGCAAGAAGGTGAGATCTACATGGGCTGCGCTGGCGGTGTCGATGCTCAGATCACTTTGCCTATGGTATGGCAAGCGTCGGAGCAAAGTTATGCATCATTTAGCCTGCATTTATCGGGCTTAAAAGGTGGTCACTCTGGGGTCAACATCCATTTGGGTCGTGGCAACGCCAACAAGATTTTGGCGCGCTTCCTGTTCGAAAATGCCGATGAATTAGCCCTAGAGTTAACCCAATTTACCGGTGGTTCACTGCGTAATGCTATCCCACGCGAAGCCAATATCAGCTTTATGTTACCTGCTGAAAATGTCGATGCACTGAATGAAAAAGTGCGTGCTTTTGAAGCCTTAGTCCGCGCCGAGCTGGCCATTGCCGACCCAGATATGCGCTTAGTATTGAGCGAAATCCCAACGCCAAAACGCGTGATGAGCGAAAACAGCCAAAATACCCTTATCGACTTATTGCATGTTTGCCCTAACGGGGTAATGCGCATGAGTGATGAAGTAACTGGCGTAACCGAAACCTCACTCAACGTTGGTGTGATCAGCACTAACGATGAAGAAGTCAGCATTCTTTGCTTAATTCGCTCGCTCATCGATTCTGGCCGTAGCCAAGTTGAAGGCATGCTTACTGCGTTAACCAACTTAGCGGGTGCAGATATTGAACTTAGCGGTGCTTACCCGGGTTGGAAGCCAGACAACACTTCGCCGGTAATGGCAATTGTGCGTGAGACCTATGAGTCAATCTACAATAAAGAACCGGTTATTATGGTGATCCACGCCGGCCTTGAATGTGGTCTGTTTAAAAAGCCCTATCCAGAAATGGACATGGTGTCGATTGGCCCGACCATCCGTTATCCGCACGGCCCAGATGAAATGGTCAATATCACCACCGTTGGTCAATACTGGGATCTACTATTAGCCGTGCTAGAGCGCATTCCCGCTAAAGGTGAATAGTCGCTACAGATGAATAGTCACTAAGCAGACTTAAATGACAAAGGCCGCAGAGAGTTCACCAATGCGGTCTTTTTGTACCTTTTATTTATGCACTGCGTAAGGCTTATTATCGCGTTAACTAAGTTAGGTTTGATTAGCGCTGAGCGAGATCCGCCCAGTAAGATTGATATTAAAATACCAAATCCAACTGCTTAGTCTCGCGAGCCATGATTGGCTGAAGCGTATCTTTACTCTCGGCGAGTCCAACAGAAATCCCGAGTAATCGAATTCCACGGCCCTCTTGCCTTGCCATTGCTTGGCTCAGTAACTCATAAAACATCACTATGGATACCTCGTCACTGCGATGCTCGATTGTGGTCTGTTTAAAGTCACTGAATTTAAGCTTCACCACCTGCTTATGGATTTGTCGATCCTTGGCACTACGACTTAGGCGAGTTGATAACTCTTGTATTAATCCCGACATTACCTGCTGGCACTGCTCGAGGCTGTAAATATCCTGCGCCAACGTAGTTTCAACGCCGACAGATTTACGCTCGCGACTCACTGATAACCCACGCTCATCAATCCCATGGGATCTTTCAATTAATACAGCACCAAATTTGCCAAAACGAGTAATAAGGTCTTGTTTTGGATAAGTTTGTATATCGCCGCAGGTATTCAACCCTAAAGAGGAAAGTTTTTCTGCGGTGACTTTCCCCACACCGGGGATCTTGCGTAGGGATAAGGTTTTAATAAACTCAGGAACCTTGTCGGGCGAAATAACATACAAACCATTAGGTTTATTTAAGTCAGAGGCCACCTTGGCGAGGAATTTAACAGGAGCAACGCCAGCCGAAGCAGTAAGCCCTGTTTCGGCCAAAATATCATGGCGAATCGCTTCTGCAATCAGAGTTGCAGAGCCCTTAAACAGCTTGCAATCGCTAACATCTAAGTAGGCTTCATCGAGGGAGAGGGGTTCAATCAATTCAGTATATCGAGAGAAGATAGCGCGAATTTGTTGCGATACCTCCTTATAGACCTGCATTCGACCGGGGACAAGGATTAAGTCAGGGCACAGTTTAAGCGCATAAGCCGTTGCCATAGCAGAGCGCACACCAAATCGGCGCGCTTCGTAATTACAGGTGCTGATAACCCCTCGCCGCTCACGGCTACCACCAACGGCCAGCGGTTTACCACGGTATTCGGGAAAGTCTCGCATTTCCACCGCAGCAAAGTAGCAATCCATATCAACATGAATGATTTTTCGCACTAAAGGTTCCTCCAACACCCAAAATACTGTATATAAAAACAGTAATCAAGTATCTAGGACATATTTACGCAGTCGCGAAGTTCATCTATCGACTCAAGCATCCTTATCCAAGCATAACATTCCCAAAAAAGCCAAAGGAGCGCTAAGGCTCCTTTGGTTTTAAAACAACAGCGTTTAAATTTTAAATTGACCAATATTACGTGTCAGTTCTCGAGTTGCTTGCTCAAATCCTTGTAGACTTTGGGAGAGATCTTGGCTTGACAATAGGGATTGATCGGATAAACCACGCACGCTCACCACGTTTTGCGCCACTTCATCGGCAACCACTGCCTGCTGGCCTATCGCCACGGTAATTTCCACCGTTTGCTGCTGAATCGACACAATCGCACTGGCGATATCACTTAAGGCTTGCTCCACTTGTGTGGTCAAGTCTTGTCCGACCCTTGCCTGCTCAACCCCAGACTCCATCACCTGCTCGGCTTGTAGCGCGCTCTGCTGCAGGGTTTGGATAATCCCTTGAATGTTGGCGGTAGAATCTTGGGTGCGGGATGCGAGAGTTCGCACTTCATCGGCCACCACAGCAAAACCTCGGCCTTGCTCACCCGCCCGCGCTGCCTCAATGGCCGCATTGAGCGCCAGCAAGTTGGTTTGGTCGGCAATGTTGCGGATTACGCTTAACACTTCGCCAATTTGCTCTGAGCTGCTACGTAACTCCTTGATGACTTTAGCCGCCTCAATCACTTGAACCGATAATGCCTTCATGCCTTCGGTCGCGCGGGACACAATTTGAGTACCGTCATGGGCCTGAGTCTGTGCCTTTTCGGCAAAATCATTCGCCCGTTGAGCGCTAATCGCCATTTCTTGGCTCGTCTGCGCCATTTGGGTAGCGGCCGTGGCCACTGAATCGATTTGTTGTTTTTGCGACGACACTGAAGAGACGGCTAGATCGCACACTTGGCGCGCATCCATCACCCCGGTGCCAACCTCTTGAGTAAGATGTCGGGTATGCAGCAGCATCTGCTGCACCTTTTCGGCAAAGCGGTTGAAGGCATCACCCAGCTTGCCTAACTCATCTTCGCGCTCCATTAAAATGCGTTGGGATAAATCACTATCACCCTCAGCAATGTCTTCCATAGCATCCAGCAATTTGCCAAGCTGGCGTCTAAAGGGCAACAACATCAACCATACTGTGATGCCAACCAAGAGCATAATTCCTAAGGCAACAAAACAGGCATTCCAAAAGGCTTCGGTCACAGGCGCTTCAATCACCTCATGGGGCAACATAAAGGCTAAGTGCCATTTCTGCTTTGGATAATCGCCGCCCACGGACACAAAGGTTACCCGCTGCGGCACTCCGTTAAAGGTGACTTCGGCAAAGCCCTTCGCTTCGCGCTGCATTTGCTGCCTTAAGGCGGTAAAGCCTGAGGTGTCCTTAAACTGGTTATCGATTTGATTCGCAAGTGAGCCCGGCGGGAATTTATCCGAGAATCCAGGGAAATAAACCAGCTTACCTTCGTCCGTCATCAGGAAGGCTTGGCCGTAATTGCGGTATTTGATTGGCGCTAACAGGGTTTTGCCAATGGTATCGATTAGAATATCCATACCACCAATCCCAATCAGCTCACCATTGGCGCCATAGACTGGGGTTTTAACTGTGGCCGAAATCGAGCCATCGTTGGCATCGACCGCAGGATCGCCCACAAATAGGCCGCGCTGATCGATAGCCTCCTGCCACCAAGGACGTTTATTGGTGTAATAGTTTGGATCGCCATCGAAACGGCCATTGAGGTCGAAATATTCAAAGGTATTTGCCGAGCCGAAGAACACTGACTTCACATCGCTATCACGGTCGGAAAACGAGCGGAAATAACGAATAATATCTTGATACTGCTGATCATTGGCTAAGTTACTGCCACGGGCATGGTATTGGCTAAACCAGTTGATAAGCCCTGGCTCGGCAAATACTGAGTGGATCACTTGCCCCTTAGCCACAAAATAACCACCAATCTCATTGGCCTTTAAGGCTACGAGCGCCGAAATGTCCGCATCCACTTGCTTACGTGTGTTATTACTTTCTTTATTCACGAGCAAAGCAGCAACTAAAGTAAGAAGTACAGCAAGGGCACCGACGATAGTGACCACTAACTGCAAACTTAGAGAACGTTTTATATATCTCATTCATCTTCCCGTCTGGCTGATCAACCACTTAACAAAAAATCATGCAAAAACAGTTTCACACGGTAACAATTTTTACCCGCCAACAACAGCCGAAATGATGAGAAAAAACGTAAACAAGTATTTGTAAAGAAAAGACATTAGCAAATAATAGGAATCACTAAACAAAGGACTTCCATCAGAAGATCCCATTACTATCACTAACTTTTACAGAATGTTAGACCAAATACTCAAAATCCCAATAAAAAAGCCAGTCACGGAATGACTGGCCTGAGTGTTTGAGCCGCGCTACTGACGCTATTACATCTTAGTTTGCAGGTAATTCGCTAAACCAATACGGTCAATCAAACCGAGTTGTTTTTCTAACCAATACATATGGTCGGATTCGGTATCGTCGAGTAAGACTTCTAAGATCTCACGGGTTTGGTAATCTTTCTTCGACTCACACAGGGCAATCACCTTACGTAAATCATCGCCCACCTTGTATTCATAGGCCAAATCGTTACGCAGCATCTCTTCGACGTTTGAACCGATATTGAGCGCTTCCCGTGCGGCCACATTCGGCACGCCTTCGAGAAATAAAATACGCTGTACCAGTTTGGCCGCATGACCTTTTTCATCATCCGACTCGTGGGCAATACGCTGATAGAGTTCGTTCAGCCCCCAGTCTTCGTACATATGAGCATGCACAAAATACTGATCCATCGCCGATAATTCTCCCGTTAGGAGTCGATTCAACGCGTCGATGACTTCTTTATCACCTTTCATATTCAGCTCCTATGACTCACTAATTTGCGATTGAAGATAGTTTTGAATGCCGGTTAAGCTAATCAGCTCCTGCTGCGATTCGAGCCAATCTAAATGCTCTTCTTCATCTTCAAGGATATCTTCGAGCAGATCACGACTGACAAAATCCTGCTCGGCTTCGCAGAGGCTAATGGCATCCCGCAACAGTGTGAGTTGTTCCTGCACCATGGCTAAATCGCAATCGAGCATCTCTTGAGTGTGCTCGCCAATACGCAGTTTTTCGAGCTGTTGCAGATTCGGTAATCCCTCTAAAAATAATACCCGCTCGATAAGCTTATCGGCGTGCTTCATATCTTGGATGGATTTTTTGTATTCGACGTGATTTAGCTTCTCGAGGCCCCAATGTTTGAACATTCTGGCGTGGAGAAAATATTGATTAATGGCCGTTAACTCACAGGTAAGTACCCGATTGAGTTGTCCCACCACTTTAGGATGACCTTTCATAAGTAACTATCCTTGATATGAGTGAAAGATTGATCTAAATCAAGCCTCTAGCCTAGTACAGTTTTCAACCCAACTCAAATTTTCTTTATTTTTCATAAACTTAAAGATAAAAAGCATTCTCATTATCGCTTAGATTAGCCCGCTATCCTCCTCATATATCAGGGATTAATTTTAACGATGCTAAATTTGAGGCAAAAAAATAGCCTCCAGAGGAGGCTATTTTAGTTGAAGCGGATAATTAAATGATCCGGTCTTTGGTTAACTTCGCTCGGCGCGCTTCTTCAGCGGCCATACGACGCTTACGCTTGTCGCAGGGATCATCACAATCGCAGGCTTTTTCAATCCCTAATACACCTAAACCGCCACAGCTTCCTTCCACGGCTTTGCGCTTGATGAGATAACCTATCGACATAAGCAAAAAGAACAGTAATAAAATCACAAATGCCGCGATAAAAGTGCTCATGTTAACTCCAACTACTTAAGGAAAGGCTTGAAGGCGTCACTGTAGTAGACTTTAAATCCTTCGCCTTGCTTTTCTATTAGCATTATCGCCAAGTGTTCTTTCTTGGCAAGCTCCAATGACGCTTCTGTGCCTAAAACCATCATCGCCGTCGCAAAACCATCGGCCGTCATACATTCTTTATGCAAAACGGTCACAGATGCTAACTTATGATTGATAGGCAAACCGGTACGCGGATCGATTATATGGGTAAAACGTTGACCTTCTTCCTCATAATAATTGCGGTAATCCCCCGACGTCGCCATGGCCATAGTGCCCGGTTCTATCACCTGCTGTACCGCCATGCCCTCATCGGTCGGCTTCTCTATGGCGACACGCCACGAACTGCCATCGCCTTTGGTGCCTTTAATGCTCAGCTCGCCACCAATTTCAACTAAGTAACCCGTTGCGTGATATTTATCTAAAATAGTAGCCACTTTATCAACGCCAAAGCCCTTGGCGATAGATGACAAATCCACGTACAAATGGGCGTTATGCTTGCTTAAGCGATTGCCTTCGATAGAAAGCTCACTGATACCCGTTTTAGCCTTAGCTGCATCAATCTCGGCTTGAGTCGGCACTTTGGTTGGGCGCTTATCGGGGCCAAATCCCCATAAGTTCACCAGCGGCCCTAAGGTAATGTCTAAGGCTTTGTCTGTCACGTGATACAAACGCATGCCTTCTTTAACCACTTTGACAGTATCCGGCGACACTTCGACACTTTGCTCAAGCGGTAACTGGTTGAAACGGGACAATTCTGAATTAGGTCGATAGGTCGACATCTGGTTATTGACTTGCTCTAGGGCTAGGTCAATTTCGGCCTGCAATAGCTGGGCCGTAGGCATTTGCTCATTAGGAACCACTTTAATATGGTAAGTCGTGCCCATTGTGCTACCCGCGAGGGAGATAACCTCATCCTGTTTGCTACAGGCTGAAATAAAAAAGGCTAGACCTACAAGGACCAGCCAGTTCACTGAATGCTTCAACACTGAGGTTTTTAACACAGGGGTTTTTAACGCTAGGGTTTTAAACATAGTGACTAACAACTCTTTTGGATGCCCTTTAATGCAAAAGTTGCAGATGAGAGCTTTACTCCACATCTGCAACTCTTCTCACCTTGGGCTAATTCACATTAGCCGCCGAAGTCATCCAATAGGATGTTTTCGTCTTCGACACCAAGATTTTTCAACATACCGATCACGGCCGCGTTCATCATTGGAGGTCCACACATGTAGAACTCACAATCTTCTGGCGCTTCATGGTCTTTCAGGTAGTTTTCATACAATACGTTATGGATGAAACCTGTGTAACCATCCCAGTTATCCTCAGGTTGAGGATCGGACAGGGCCACATGCCATACGAAGTTGTCGTTTTCAGCCGCTAAGCCGTCAAAGTCTTCTACGTAGAACATTTCACGCTTAGAACGTGCACCGTACCAGAAGCTCATCTTACGCTTAGACTTCAGACGCTTCAGTTGGTCGAAAATGTGTGAACGCATTGGTGCCATACCCGCACCACCACCGATAAACACCATTTCTGCATTGGTATCTTTCGCGAAGAATTCACCGAATGGACCAGAAATAGTAACTTTATCGCCAGCCTTTAGGCTCCAAATGTAAGATGACATCTTACCGCATGGTAAGCTCAAGTTACGTGGAGGTGGCGTTGCGATACGCACGTTTAACATGATGATGCCGAACTCTTCTGGGTAGTTAGCCATTGAGTAAGCACGGATCGTTTCTTCGTCAACTTTAGATTCAAGATTGAAGAAACCAAAGTGCTCCCAGTCACCACGGTATTTTGCTGGTACGTCGAAATCAGCATATTTAACATGGTGTGCTGGCGCTTCGATCTGGATGTAACCACCCGCACGGAACGGAACAGATTCACCATCAGGAATTTGCAGCTTCAGTTCTTTAATGAAGGTAGCCTTGTTATCGTTAGAGATAACAGTACATTCCCACTTCTTGATACCGAAGATTTCTTCGTCAAGCTCGATTTCCATGTCGTTCTTAACGTTCACCTGGCAAGACAGACGACAACCTTTACGGGCGTCACCCTTGCTGATGTGGTCCAATTCTGTTGGCAGAATATCACCGCCGCCAGACTTAACCACTACGCGACATTGGCCACAAGAACCACCGCCACCACAGGCACTCGATACGAAGATACCGTTGTTCGCCAGCACGCCTAACAGCTTGCCACCGGCACCGGTTGTAATCGCTTTTTCAGGATCGTCGTTGATGCCGATCGTGATGTCACCGCTAGACACTAGCTTAGATTTAGCGAATAAAATCACTAACACTAAGACTAGGACGATAGCAGTAAACATACTCACACCGAGGTAAACCTCAAGCGGAGTAGATTTAAAAATACCAAGAATATCCATTAACTTATCCTTAGAAGGTCCAATTCAAGAAGCCGTTTGGTGTCTCTTACAGAGACACACCAGAAAACGACATGAAACCTAAGGCCATTAAACCAGCGGTGATAAAGGTAATACCTAAACCACGCAGGCCATTGGGCACATCGGCATACTTCAGCTTCTCACGGATACCGGCCATCAATACGATAGCTAATGCCCAACCTACTCCAGAGCCGAAACCAAACACCACACTTTCGCCCAGTTTGTAGTCACGCTCAACCATGAATGATACCGCACCGAAAATCGCACAGTTCACAGTGATCAGAGGTAAGAAGATACCTAACGCGTTGTACAAAGGAGGAAAGTACTTATCCAGTGCCATTTCCAGAATTTGAACTAAAGCCGCAATCACACCGATAAAGGTAATGAATTTCAAGAAGCTTAAGTCAGCTTCAGGTGCACCAGCCCAAGCCAGTGCGCCAGGCGCTAACAGCCCTTGGTAAATAACTTGGTTAGCAGGAACAGAGATAGTTAACACTACAACTACCGCAATCCCTAGGCCCATCGCGGTAGTCACTTTCTTTGATACCGCTAAGAAAGTACACATACCTAAGAAGAAGGCCAGTGCCATGTTTTCGATGAAAACAGAGCGAATTAACAGGCTAATATAATGTTCCATCTCAATTACCCTTTTGCTTCAACTTGCTCTGGCTTATAGGTACGAATAATCCAAATCAGCATACCGATTAGGAAGAACGCACTTGGTGGCAGTAATAGCAAACCATTTGGTTGATACCAACCACCATCAGAGATCTTGTGCAGGATTTCAACACCGAACAGAGAACCGTTACCAAACAGTTCACGCACGAAGCCAACGGCTAACAGAATCGCACCGTAACCTAAACCGTTACCGATACCATCCATAAAGCTCATCATTGGTGGTGTTTTCATCGCATAGGCTTCAGCGCGTCCCATTACGATACAGTTCGTAATGATAAGACCCACGAATACCGATAACTGCTTAGAAATCTGATAAGCATAAGCCTGCAGCAATTGGTCAACCACAATTACCAGAGAGGCAATAATGGTCATCTGCACGATAATACGTACGCTACTAGGAATATGATTACGGATCATTGAGATAAACAGGTTCGAAAACGCTGTTACCGCAGTTAATGCCAACGCCATTACCAGTGCAGTTTCGAGCTTGCTCGTTACCGCTAACGCACTACATACACCAAGGACTTGTAATGCAATCGGGTTGTTGTTGACGATAGGTCCAGTCAGAACCTGTTTCAGTTCTTTAGCGTCAGACATTAGCTGAGACCTCCATTGCGTGCTTTTTCAATGAAACTCGCAAAACCTTCTTTACCTAACCAGAACGTCAGAGAGTGTTGAACACCGTTACTGGTCAGAGTCGCGCCGGATAATGCATCTACACCGTATTCAGTGCTAGCAACAGCGGGGTTTTTGGTTACGCTGATCGCAATATTACCTTGCGCATCAAATAACTTTTTACCATGCCATTTCGCTTTCCACTGAGCGTTTTGGACTTCACCACCCAGACCAGGGGTTTCGCCTTGCTCGTAGTAAACTAAGCTTTGAATCGTGTTCAGATCAGCATCTAACGCGAGGAAAGCATACATAGTCGACCACAAGCCATAACCATGGATAGGCAGGATCACACTGGTTAACTTACCTTGATCGTCGCGAACCAGATAAACCACTGCATCTTCTGAAACACGCTTAACTGAAGCGATATCGTTTTCAGGTACAAATGAGGTTTTCACATCGCGAGACGCTTTGCGTTGATCAAATGTATTGGCGTCAACACCTTCAACCCAATCACCAGTTTTTAAGTTAACTAACTTAGCTTCGATATGCTTACCGTAAGTTTCCAAAATTTGCGCTTTAGTCACTTTACCGGCTTTAGTGTCAATCAGACCCGCAGCTTCCAGAATGTACTTTTGCTTATCAAGCAGTTTATTTTCTGCTTGAGTTGGGCGCAGTAATACTGCCGCAGTCGACACAAATATCGCACAAATTAGACATAAGCCAACGACGATAAATAGCGTTCTTCCGAACGAATCTCTATTACTAGCCACGAGCAATCCTCCGCTTGATATTTGCCTGAACCACGAAGTGGTCGAACAATGGCGCGAACAAGTTAGCAAACAGAATCGCTAACATCATGCCTTCTGGGAACGCAGGGTTAATCACGCGGATAAACACAGCCATTGCACCAATCAAGATACCGTATGCCCATTTAGCTTGGTTAGTGAATGACGCAGACACTGGGTCAGTCGCCATAAACATCATGCCAAATGCAAAACCACCTAACACTAAGTGCCAGTACCAAGGCATTGCAAACATTGGGTTAGTGTCGCTACCCACAACGTTCAGCAGCGTAGAAATGGCAATCATACCCAGCATTACACCACCCACGATGCGCCATGATGCGATACGGGTATAGATGATGACCAAACCACCTAAAAGAATCGCTAGCGTAGACACTTCACCGACAGAACCTGGAATGAAACCGAAGAACGCATCCCACCAGTTTTGGTTGAAGGCATAATCCAAATTGCCCGCAGCAGCTTGACTCAGTGCAGTCGCACCAGAGTAACCGTCAGCCACAACCCATGTAGTGTCACCAGACATGTTCAATGGGTAAGCGAAGAACAGGAATGCACGACCGGCAAGCGCTGGGTTTAAGAAGTTACGCCCTGTACCACCGAACACTTCCTTAGCCACAACCACACCGAAGGTGATACCTAGTGCCACCATCCATAATGGAATCGTTGCTGGCAAAGTTAAGGCGAACAGGATAGAGGTAACGAAGAAACCCTCGTTAACTTCATGACCGCGGATAGAGGCAAACAACACTTCCCAAATACCACCGACAGCAAACGTCACCGCGTAGATAGGTAGGAAGAAACAGGCGCCATACCACATTAATGCAGGCCAACCAGAGTTTGCTGTCAGTTCAGTACCGAACATGCCAAACAAGCTCACTTGCCATACATCTGGGGTCGCAAAACCCGCAATTAATGCGAGTTGTGCTTGTAAACCTACGTTGTACATACCGACGAACATCGCGGGAAATGCACAGGCCCAAACCGTAATCATCATACGTTTTAGGTCAAGGTTATCGCGAACATGGGTTTTTCCCTTGTTCACTTTACCTGGCGTATAAAAAATGGTGTATGCCGCTTCGAAGAGGGCATAAAACTTTTCGTATTTACCGCCTTTCTCGAAGTCGGGTTCAATACGTTCGAAAAAATCTTTCAAGCTCATTAGCCTTCCCTCTCGATCGTATCTAAACAGTCACGCAGATATGAACCGTAGTCATATTTGCCTGGACATACGAACGTACACAGTGCGAGATCTTCTTCATCTAACTCTAACGCGCCTAGGGTAGCCGCACCGTCAAAGTCACCCGAAATCAGGTCACGCAGTAACATTGTAGGAAGAATATCCAGAGGCATTACACGCTCAAAGTTACCGATTGGCACCATTGCACGGTCCGAGCCACCAGTGCTCGTTGTCATATTGAACAAACGAGAAGAGCTTAAGTGACCAAGGAATGCGCGAGTGATAGAGAACTTGTTGGCGCCAGGCAATACCCAACCCAAAAATTCTTTTTCAGTACCTTCTTCAAGCAGACTGACCTGCATATGGTAACGGCCTAAATATCCTTGAGGACCAACTGCAGTACGGCCATTCAGCACAGAGCCTGAAATGAAACGCACGTTACCATCTAAGGTTTCGCCAGCAGTCAACTCAGTCATGCTTGCACCTAAAACAGTGCGAACCAAACGTGGCTTAGCCGCTTTAGGACCGGCAATTGCAACCACACGTTCGGTATTCAGTTGACCCGTTGTAAATAGCTGACCAATGGCTATTACATCTTGGTAACCGACATGCCAAACAGTACGTTTTGCAGAAGCTGGAAGTAGGAAATGGATATGAGTACCAACAAGACCTGCAGGGTGAACACCGGCAAATTCTTCAACTTGGGCATTAGCAGCAGGAATATCGGCGCCAGGCGCTTTGCAAAGGTAAACTTTACCTTCGGTAAGTCTTGCTAAGACTTTAAGACCATTAGCAAAATCTTCTTTATGCTCGCGGATCACCACTACGGGATCGGCAGCATGGGGTTGCGTATCAATGGCGGTTACAAATATACCCGCAGCAGAAGAATCTACGGCTGGCACTTTGCTGAAAGGACGAGTACGCAATGCAGTCCATAAACCTGACTCAATCAGGTTGTCACGGACCAGTTGCGAGTCAAGCGTATCAAGAGCAGTGGCGTCATACTTAGCAAAGGAAACGCTTTCGTTACCTTCCACTTGAATAACAACAGACTGCAGCACACGCTGGGCGCCCCGGTTAATGTCTAATATAGTACCACTGGCTAAAGCCGTATATTTTACGCCAGGATTTTTCTTATCTTCGAAAATCACCTGACCTTTTTGTACTTTATCGCCCACTTTGATCTTCATCGTTGGACGTAAGCCAATATACTCTTCACCCAAAGTAGCTACATGTTTAATGGCTGGGCCATTATGGATAACTTGCTCTGGTCCGCCTGCTATAGGCAGTTCCAATCCTTTCTTAATTGTAATCATATCCACAAGCACTACGTTTTGAAGGAAAGACAATGCGCCGCGTTCCTGCTAAATACGTAGGTTTTAAACAAAACCTACTGCATTGAGCTAGCGCAGATTTATCACAGAAATGCGATCGCAATCACGCTGGTCGCGCGCATTTTACCCCAATTGCCGTGCCATCGCCACGAAAATTATAGGTGTTTTCAAACCTAAAATAAGGATTTAAAAGAATCATGCACTACAGCGTTCACCTTCCGACCGAGTGAGGGCTCAGAAAGAGAGAGTATTACGGTCACTAAATACTATAACATTAATTTTAAAAGAATTAATTTAGCAAAAGGTCGATATATCAAGATAACCAGAAATATAAATACCTTTTCGCTTTCTTGCTGAACAATCGTCAAACAAGATTTAACTCAGTTTAGAAACGCCATTGATAGCCCAAATAGCTGATCCGTCCATTTTCTACTCGAATTCCGCTATTTGATGCTGAGGTTACCAAGGACTCATCAAGTAGATTTTCGACCCGAACATACAATCGATGGTGCTTATCAATATCGTAATTAGCCGCTATATCGGCACGCCATTGACCGTCAACACGCTGCAACTCACTACCATACTGACTGAAATCACGCTCAGATTGATAAGCAGCAACAAGGTTTAATTGATATTGGGCGTATTCAATCCCCGCACTCAATTGCAATTGATGCTCGGGTAACCAAGCCAGTTTGTCGCCCTCCAGGACGCAGCCTTGGATATCGGTGCAGGTGCTCGTCTGATATTCAGCGCTAAGATACTGATAGCTTAAGCCTAAGGGCAATTCAAATTCACCCAGCATCCACTGATAACCTAGGCCGAGTTCAATCCCATAGCTGAGCACATCAGGAATATTCTCTTGGGTGAGTAGACGACTATCAACACACATGGAATAGCTATCACAATCAACATGTAGATTATCAAATTCTTGCACATAGGCGCGCAAATCGGCCTTAATCCCTTCGCTCGCATATTGGGCGCTGACTTGATAATGGAGTGACTCCTGTGCTTCCTGAGTAAGATTGCCTGCACTCGCGGCTGCCCACGCTCGGCGGATATCAGTACTAAAGCGCCAATCGCCAGCGTCATACAGTACACCAAATTGTGGCATCCAATCGCTATCAGAAAAGTCAGCCTCATCAAGCCCTGCAAAGACTAAGCTAAGCTCACGATTGACACTGACATGCTCGTAAGTAAGCCCTAACTTGATTTGCATACCTTGCCAACGCCATAAAGAGTCGATTGCCGACGTCAGCGCAGTGGCATCATCGGTGTAAGCTAACACCGCATTAGACTCATCACGCACTATACTTCTGTCCGCTTGCCACAAAGCCGTTTGATCACCGAAACGCATTTCGGCTTTATCGGTATGATAACGAGCACTGTAGGTAATTTGATGCTCTCCATATTGGTTTATCGCCTGAGTCTGAGCACCAAACGCACTGTAATCATTATCTTGTACCAACATATTGATATCGGCACCATTAACACTGGGATTTCGGTCAAAGGCGGCAATGTCGTAAAGCGTTCCCAAGCCAATATTTTGCCCATTAAACGCGCCAAGCTGATCCAGTTGTTGTGAATATGATTGATAGTAAAAGTCGCTAATCACTCGACTGTCACCCAAATCCACTTGATGTGATAACTGGTATTTATGCTGTCTCCCTTGGTGGTTATCTTGTGCTGTAGCGGAATATAGCTGTAATGGATCTTGCTGCCAGTCGGCAGCCGTTATCCCAAGCAATGAGCGATAACTATCGTCATCGATAAATTGATAGGTAAATTCAGTTTGCTGTGGACTGCGAGCACCAAGCAAGCTCGTGGCGTTGACCTTAAATAAGATATCCGTTTTTTTTCTGTCAGCATCACTGCCGTTTAAAAAATTCGCATCGCCTTGTTGTTTTAAATAATTGGCGGCAAATAAGGCTCCGTATTCTTTTTGCTTAACGCCCCAACGCAGGCCAGCATTTACATCGGAATCTGTTGTCCCCTCAATTTGAACACTGCCGGATTGCGGGCGCTCAATAATGTTAAGGCTTTGATAATCCACAACCCCAAACGCTCCCTGACCACCAACAGCCATATTGGCCAGTGGTGTAGTCGTCACACTTTGCTGTAATAAAAGATGGGGTAAGAGTTGCAGTTGAGGGGCTGAGTAAGGCGCAGGTGAGAAATACACCCGATCTTGCATTACAGCGACACCTTGGCTGGCAGAACGCATACTGATATTGGCGGAATTGCCACTATGGTCAGCTCGAAGCAAGGTTAAGCTATTAAGATTGCTTAATTGCATCGCATCATCGCTGGAATGGTACTGATCATTGAGCTTGGCTAAATCGAGCGTTTGAGAATAAAGGGGATTTGCATTGAGTGAGTTAGCGTAAATACAGGAAACCGCCAGCGCGGTCAGCGACATGACAAAATAGCGACTTGGCATACCAAGCTCCCAAAATTTTTGTTAGCGTACGGCGTTTGTTGTTATTTTGTAAAATAGCGGAATTAGTTCGAAAAAAAAAGCGACTAATGTCGCTTTCTTGACGCTTTCGCGTTAAGCCCATATTGGCGGCTTAGAGTTTACCTAAAATCTCATCACTGAGTTTTAAATCATCGTTGCGGTTAACACTCACACCAGCAGCAATAATATTGCGTGCAATTTCCTGTGCTTGCTCCAAAGAGTGCATCTCGTAGGTACCGCATTGATATTCGTTCAGCTCAGGAATTTCAGATTGTTCAACGACTTTCAGCACATCTTCCATAGAAGCAAGCCAAGCATCCGCCACTTGATGTTCAGTGGGCACACCAATCAGGCTCATATAAAACCCAGTGCGGCAGCCCATTGGCGAAATATCAATAATTTCCACATCATTGCCATTTAGATGATCACGCATAAAGCCTGCAAATAAATGTTCCAAAGTGTGAATACCACGCTCGCTAAGGATATCTTTATTCGGCGCGCAAAAACGTAGATCGAATACTGTGATCGCATCACCTTTGGGGGTAGTCATATGTTTGGCGACACGCACAGCAGGTGCATTCATTCGAGTATGGTCAACAGTAAAGCTATCAAGTAATGGCATAGGGATCTCCAAATTATCAGGGCGATACAACGACACTGTCGCTATCTATTTATATGAGTGCAAGCATAACACCAAACAGTAACAAGTTAACGCAAGATGAAATCATCTCATATCAGTAAGGTGCTAATATGAACATTTTGGGTAAATAGCCATCATTAATGCTGTCGTTGTTGGCTGTAGGCATCTTCAGAAATCTTATGGTATTCACGCACGCCTTGCTCATAAGCATGATAAGCCCTATAGACTTTGTCCATCATGGGATCTTGTTGCGCCTGCTCTGCAATCACCTGTTGTGAGATCCGTTCAAGTTCAGTTAACACAGCAGACGGAAACGCCTTAAGCTCTACCCCTTCCTCTTTTACAAGAGTTTCAAGTGCACTGACATTACGCGTGGTGTATTCATCCAACATATCTTGATTAATGGCACGCGCAGCCGTCTTAACGATGGCTTGCAAATCTTTAGGCAGATTCTCAAAAGCGTCCTTGTTAATTAAAAACTCCATATTGGAACCTGGTTCATGCCAACCGGGATAGTAATAATATTTAGCCACTTTATGTAAGCCAAAGGCGAGATCATTCACAGGCCCAACCCACTCAGCCGCATCGATTGAACCAGTTTGCAGAGCACCATAGAGTTCTCTTCCTGGCATATTGACGGGCACAGCACCGACACGTTTGAGCACCTCACCGCCTAAGCCTGGCATGCGGATCTTCAATCCTTTAAAGTCAGCTATCGTATTAATGGGTTTATTAAACCAACCACCCATTTGCATTCCCGTATTGCCACCAGCCAGAGGGATAATGCCAAAGGGACGATAGACTTCCTCCCACAGCGCCATACCACCACCATAATGTAACCAGCCGTTCATCTCTTGTGCTGTCATCCCAAAGGGAATTGAAGAAAAAAACTGGGAGGCGGGGGCTTTGCCCTTCCAATAATAGGAGGCTGCATGCGCCATCTGGATTTTACCTTGGCTAACGCCATCGAATACCGCAAAGGCAGGCATTAATTCTCCCGCGCCGTAGACGCTAATGTGCAATCGGCCGTGGGACATCTCATAGACAAGCGTGGCAAAACGCTCGGGGGCCATGCCTAACCCAGGAAAATTTTTTGGCCAAGATGTGGCTAAACGCCATTCAATCACCTCTTTAACAGGAGGCCCTTCAGCAACGGAAATAGACTCCGCATGTTGAGATGAGGGATTACAGCCAGTCACGCCAAAAAACAATACCGCTAATAACAGCCCCCCCAAATAACGCATCACGCACTCCCCGCAACAAAAACTGTTAACCACATGAAAAATAGCACTCTTTTTGTAGAAAATAGGCGCTTAACTCAATAAATAGAACATATTGTTAACACAGAATATTCGACAGGGGAACCTAAGAATGAGACCAATTTGACTTAAAACAAAAAGCCACTTTAATAAAGTGGCTTTTTGTTTTAAGCATGACCCGTCCTAAATAGCGATAATTAGCCGCGACAATTGGGAGTTTTAGGCACCTCGACGTTCGTCGCCCATTCACTTTGAGTAAAGGTATGAATAGATAGCGCGTGGACACCATTAGCTAACTCATCGGCTAAACAGTTGTTCACCAAGCGATGACGGGCAAGCAAACGGAGCCCTTCAAATTCATCGCTGACCACCACAACTTTAAAGTGAGTCTCTGAATTAGGAGGTACATGATGACGATGACTTTCGTTTAGCACTTCTAAATAGGTTGGTGAGAAGCTCTCAGTTAACTTCTGATTGATGGTCTCAGCCACTGTGCTCTGCACTTGGGTATTGGACATATTCAACTCTCAATATGGGTAAATCCAGTGGCCGCAGAGTACTGCTTCAAGTATAAAAGATCAAATTTCAGCGCCCGTTTTGCAACTTAAAACCTAACAAATCCGACAACATTTTGAATTCAATAACCTTTCAATTATCCATGATAATTAACGATAAGTTGCCTAAATGTGTAGTTCCAACGAGGCTCTGTGACCTTTAGGCGCTTAGGTACACTGTGCAACCAGTCACGTTGCATAGGCCAGTGCATAATTAATAAATCACCACTATGTAAACTAATCGTGTATTTAAGCTTGCTATGTTTATGTTTCATCACAAAATCACGAGTCGCACCTAAGCTGATGGAGGCAATATCGCTGCCGTGGGCAATTTCAGGTTCATCATCACTATGGGCCCCCATACAATCCTGGCCATCGGCGTAACGGTTAACTAACACCCCATTACTGCCAAGGCTAAAATCTCGCTGCAATTTATCGCGTAATTTTTGCAGATACTGAGGCCAAGGCAAGGCGCGAATAAATAGCCCCGAATACATATAGTCACATCCCAAATCGCCATACCAAACCTGCTGGCGAGGGATCGAATGGTATCGTCCAAACACTTGAATTTGCGGGCTAGTAAGCGGATATGATTGCGCCTCATTAATCAACGCATTTTGCTGCGCCTTACCTAGATAATCCCGCACTAAGGTGATAGGTGGTTCGAGTTGTCCAATATCGAGGCTTTCGATGGCAAGCACATCATCAGGTGTATCCAAAGGATAATCCTCAAATTCGAATCCTAATTCAGCTTGTTTCATACCCCCACCTTATTCACAGTTCGCTCTTTCGACAATCAGCCTAACGCCAATGATAGTAGTGTTTTACGTAGGTTTGCGCAGCGTTGCGAGTCAACAGTGTATCCAGCCTCAGTCTGAGGATTCAAATTTGACCAGTAAACTTGGCTGCCATGGTACGGCATCAAAGACATACTTCAAGGTATACAAACTAAGGCAAACATCGCAAGCGGCCATGAAATCTGCGATAATCAGCGCCTTATTTTTATTGGCACAACACAACATGACGACACAATTTTCAGTAGCAGGAATAGAACTCGCACTATTTCGCTATCCCGCATCGCAGGAATCGAATCTTCAAGCGTGGGATGCCGCAGACGAGCATTTAATCAATAGTTTGATTGAAGGTGAACAACCAGCTGTGCCAACGGCCATTATTAACGATAGTTTTGGCGCCTTAAGTTGCGCCCTCTCGCGTATCAATCCCAACTGGCCGCTTCGCGTTGAAACCGATGCCAGAACCAGTTTTTTAGGTGCCGAGCAAAATCATCATCACAATCAGTTGCCGATGGATAACCTGCAATGGTTTACCAGTCGCGACACCTTGCCTCAAGATGTCGCCTTAGTGTTGATGAAATTACCGAAGAATCTCACCTACTTTGCCCACCAGCTCATGCGCCTGTCGCAGGTATTACCGGCTGGCTGTCGCGTCTTCGTTGGCGCAAAAGCCAAATCAATCAACGCGAGTTTACTGGCATTATTTGCTAAACACTTGGGGCCAGCGAGCGCCAGCCTTGCTTGGAAGAAAACCCGCGTGATCACTTGTATTAGTGATGGTAAGCCAAGAACACTGCCAAATGAAATCATTTGGGATATTCCAGGGGTTAACCTGAAAATCAGCAACTTAAGCAACGTATTTGCCGCCAACAAGCTCGATATTGGCGCACGAATTATGCTCGACAATCTACCCCAAGGAGAGTTTAAAACGGTTGTCGACCTTGGCTGTGGTAATGGCGTGCTCGGGCTTCGTGCCGCCCAATTATATCCCAATGCCGATATCCATTTTATCGATGACTCCGAAATGGCTGTTGCCTCGGCAAACGCCAATTGGACAACCAATCAACTCCCCGAAGGTAAGGGACATTTTCATTGGGATGATTGCATGAGCCACTTTCCCGATAATGTAGAGCCTGATTTAGTGCTGTGTAATCCGCCCTTCCATCAAGGTGAGGCCATTACCGATCATATTGCTTGGCAAATGTTTTTAGATGCCCGTCGTCGGTTAAAAAATGGTGGGATTTTACATATCGTTGGCAATCGCCACTTGGCTTATCATGTGAAATTACAACGCTTATTTAAAAACTGCACCACCGTCGCCTCAAATGGCAAATTTGTCATCCTGCAAGCCCAAAAATAGTCCTTTCTACACCGCGAAACTGGCGCTAGCGATTAGCGCTGTTTTCGCAAAATTAGCTCAGATGCTCATCATCAGAATGTTCTGAACAGCGGCTTTTAACTAGCCGCCGCCCGAAGTTGTCAGTACAATCCGCGAAAGCAAATACATAAAACTAAACAACTTAGACTTTTATGTACCTGATTTATATGGATAGCGTATTTAGGATACTGATATGCAGTTAAAGGATGACGTAGAGCAACTCAAGGCAGAATTGACGCAATTAACGTTGCAGCACCTCGCGCAGCAATCTTCACTTGACCGCCAACTAGCTGAGTTCTCAGCCAAACTCGATTCCTTAAGCTTAAAGCTTGAACAGCAAAATAATGGTTTCATTCACACGAGCAGCATAACTGAGCAATCTGCTGCCGAGTCATCCCCGATTGCGTTCACAACAGATGCCCACGCAATGGCGAGCCATGCCGCTCTGCAGTCCGAAACGGTTTCACATCCTATTGAGTCACAAGCCCCTGCCACGTCACCTTGGCAGGATGATCCATGGCTGCGCCAAACTAACCCGCGCTCTCGCGAGCAACATGATTCGCCACAAGCCACTGATTTCGAGCTGATAAAGCAAACTAGGGTAGAACTAGGTGTTCAAGCAACAAGCCAAGTTGAAGCCCAAGTAGAAGCCTTTTTATCGCAAGGTATTGCCGCAATAATGGCTCCCTTTGTGGCCATAAAAGAACAGCTAAAAGGCTTCTATCAACATTATCAAGCGAAGGGCTTGGGGCCAGTGTTTTTAATGACTGTGGCCGGCATTATTACCCTCACCCTAGGTTTTGGTTATCTGCTGCAATATTCCATCAATCACTGGTTTTCTGAACTTGGTAAAGCATTACTCGGTTTTGGCTGTGCAAATGCGATTATCGCTGGCGGCATTTTTATCCGTCAAAAACGCCAAGGTATGGCCGATTTTGGCTCGGGAATCGTTGGATTAGGGCTGATCTTAAACTACCTGTGCGCTTATTTTATTGGCCCCTATTTTGAGATTATTCCCAACGGCGCCAGCTTTATTCTATTGCTATTGATTACCTTAGCGGGCTATGGCCTTTCAATGCGCCTCGATGCTAAAGTCATTGCGGTCATCGCCTTAATTGGTGGCTCAACGGCACCGATAATGCTGTTATCCCAAAGCTATGCGCCGCTGCTATATATTCCCTACTTACTGCTGATTGGTACTGGGGCATTAGCACAAAGCCGCAAATTGCAGTGGCCATTACTGCTTGAAATGACCGCCTTATTACATATCGCTTGTATTGAAGCCTTCAGCTATTTTGTCGATTTACCACTCCAGCAATGGCACAGCGAAGCTGTGCTGGCCGTTGTGAGTCTTAACGCGCTCTTTTATCTCTATGGGCTAGCTGGGCTTATCGTTAACTCATCGACAACATCACTAAGCCATAGGGTATTGGCACTGCCGATTGCGTTATTGGCTTTTGTGATCTTTGAACTGACACAATTTACTGAGTTTGCAGGGGAAATATTTGTCGCTAACGCACTAGTCTGCGTAGGGCTATACCTCAAACTTAACAATCGGCTCGCTAAATCCCAATCTAGCCTCTTGCTAGTGTTTGGCGGAAGCTTTGCCGCCTTTGCGGCACTTTATCTGGTAAGCCATGATTTCTTAGGATTAGTATTGCTACTCGAGGCAATATTACTGTTGTGGATTGGTCTCAACGAAAAACTGATTTCAGTGCGCGCCGAAGCCTATGTCTTGCTAGTGATGGGACTGGCGCTCAATGCCTACAGCCTACTCTCGGGCTTGACCTTACTCGAACTCGGCGGCTTATCGCCAGTGGGTGCCCTTGGCTTCCCCCTTATCGCATTAGCTTTAAGTGCTGGCGGATTGTTATTTACAATCAATCAATTAAAAACTAATGAATCAACACTCTCCACCTTAGAAGGGCAACTCTGTTATCTGCTAAAAGAAACCCTCAGCGGGTTTTATGTCGCGACGCTATTGATTACAGCTTATCTTGTTAGCAGTGATTACTACCTCGCCATTGTGCCACTCCTTAGCCTGTTACTCTTATATTTAAGTAGCAAAGATAAACTGGTGGTCAGTGAGTTTGCCGCCTGGCTATTGCTGCTACCATTGTTGTTTGCTGTAATCGAAGGCGTTACCCTCTCCGGCAGCATGAGTTTTAGTGCACAACCACTGATGGCCAAACTCGCGCGGATTGAATTGTTCGCCGCCCTATTGTTGGGTCATTATTGGTATCGTAGATACTATCCAGAATCCTTATTCGCTCAGGCCGCTAAACAGATACAAATCGGCTGTTATCTTCTTTTACCACTGTTTTTATTACCTAAAGTCATCCGCAGTTATTGGGAGTTTACCGCAGCCGCATTCTGGTTTAGCGGCCTATTCAGCCTTGGACTTGCCTATTTGGTTAGACACAAAGCCCTTGAGATTGAAACTAAAATTCTGACCTGGCTTGCCATACTCACCACAGCGAGCTTATGTCTGATTGAAATCTGGCAAGGGCTTATTGCGCTGCTGATTGGCATGCTTGTTATGGGATTTGTACTCATTCGTTATCGCACTCTCCCCGACAGATGGCGTCAGCTATTGACCCTTCAATGGCAACTGAGCCCCTATTACTTTGCACTGCCGTTGGCTGTACTTGTCTATGGATTAAATCGCACTGATGTGGTGGCTTGGTCGATGACGGCTTTAGCGCTCAGTGGCTACTTTGCACTATTACTCCAAAGAGGAGCTAACCATACGGGCGAAAAGACCAGCTTATTCGGTCACATTGCCTGTGAAATCCAAGCCGCAGTGCGCTCAAGCTACAGTCTTGCCTACGGTCTTTGCCTTGGCCTAGCGCTGCTGCCTATCCTGCTGCATTTTGAGATATCGTTGAGAGTAGATTTAAATAATGCGTTACTGATCCTCTGCGAATTTACCGCCTTAGCATTGCTTGCCACGCTGATATTATGCCGCGGCGTTGCTATCCGTTTACATAGACGCTTCTTACCGCTGCAATGGTTGAAATGGGGTTGGCATGGATTACTTGCGCTCAGCTATCTCACCTGGAGTTATGTATTTGATAACATGATTGCCGCGCCGCTCAGTGCGATTTTATTAGTGGTGCATGGCAGTGTATTGATGTTTATCAGCTTAAAACCCCAACATGCGGATATGATCCGCCTCGCCGCAGGGCTCTTTACCTTAGCCACGCTCAAGGTGTTATTACTGGATATGGCGTCCTTTGAACTGGTGCAAAAAGTGATCGCCTTTATGTTAATTGGAGTCATTTTACTGAGCGTATCTTACTTCTATCAAAAAGCGCGTAACCGCCTTCAAGAAGCAAATGAGTAAGAGACATTTATCCTTCAAACGCAAAAGGCCGCTTCTACTAGCGGCCTTTTTCAAACACATACGATGATATGACAAACTTTACATCAAAGCTTTTTCCAGCGCCTGCGAAACATCGGCGATAATATCGTCGATATGTTCAATGCCGACGGAAATACGAATGAGATCTTCAGACACCCCAGCTCTAGCAAGTTCATTCGCATCCAGCTGTCTGTGGGTGGTGCTGGCAGGATGACAAGCTAACGATTTCGCATCACCAATGTTCACTAAGCGCAAAACCATCTTCAGGGCATCAATAAACTTACCTCCCGCGATTTTACCTTCCTCTGGCGTTACCGCTTTAATACCAAAACTGATGATCCCAGAGGCTTTACCGCCAGTGATCTTTTCACAATTCTCACGGTAAGGACTGCTCGGCAGAGCACCATAATTTACCCAGCTAACGGAAGGATGCAGTATCAAATACTCGGCTAACGCGAGCGCATTAGCACAGTGACGTTCCATACGCAGACTCAGCGTTTCAAGTCCTTGTAACAACAGGAATGCACTGTGGGGTGAAAGTGCCGCCCCCGTATTACGCAGCGGCACCACACGGCAACGTCCGATAAAGGCCGCGGGGCCAAAGGCTTCGGTGTAGACCACGCCGTGGTAGGAAGGATCGGCCTGATTTAGCAAGGAAAAACGTTCTTTATTCGCCACCCAATCGAATTTACCCGAATCGATAATCACACCGCCGATGGTTGTACCATGGCCGCCAATGTATTTGGTGAGGGAA
>Ga0247725_1000124_pt1 | contig 94306 bp, 89 predicted proteins | sample OKSTACKMCFT3sol_FD_183021 | JGI IMG/M metagenome (GOLD analysis project Ga0247725, IMG submission 183021) | Subsurface sediment microbial communities from gas well in Oklahoma, United States - OK STACK MC-FT3-sol | ecosystem: Environmental > Terrestrial > Deep subsurface > Rock core/Sediment...
CCTTCGCGCACGCCGAGCGCATCGGTCACCCGGTCGCCCATGTTCTTCTTCTTGCCCAGGCGCACCGTGGCGCCCGCCTCGGCCGAACCGCCGGCGCCGCCGAAGCCGAGGCCGGCGTGCGGGGTGATGGATTGGGCGAAATTCGTTTTAATATCAATGATTTAGTCTGACCTGTGCGCGGGGTGTGTACACTTGGCAATCGAGGATTGGAGCGGGATTGCGTGCCATAGAGTATGTATCGCCGCGCGCCGGTGCGCGCCCCTGCGGCGATCGATGGCGGGCCCTCGATGAACGTCTAACCCATCGGCAAGTCGGTGACTGGAGCGACATGTCGCGCTGCCGACGGATGCCTTGTTCAGCGACCTAGGCCTACGGCATGGAGCGCTCTTCAGGTAGGCGGACCCGAGCGCTCGGCTGAGCGCTCGGGCAAAACACTAGGCGTTGTAGTCCACTGCGAAGCTGAGCTTGGGATCGTAGTGGAGTTCCCAGTAGGCTTCCCAGATCGACCTTGTAATCGGCCCGATCTGGCCGTTCCCGATGGGAGCGCCATCAAGGGTCGTGAGCGGCATCACACCGCCGGCCGTCGTGCAAATGAAGATCTCATCGGCCTGATAGAGGTCCTCCACAGGAACGACGTCGACGCGGGTTTGGTAGCCCTTGGCCGCGGCGATCTCCAGAACCGTCTTTCGGGTCACGCCCTGCAGCACGCCGCGCGCCGGTGTCGACAATACGCCGTCCTTGACGATGAAGATGTTGTAGCCGCCGCCTTCGGTAATGTTGCCGTCACCATCCGGCAGCAGCGAATAGATCGCCGAGCGATCCATCGCTTCGAGCCAACCGCGGACGAAGTCACCCCACTGGAGGTTCTTGATGGTGGGGTCCATCGCACCAGGTGGCGTGCGGCGCACTGTCCGCGTAACGATCGCCGGGCCGCCCTGAAGCTGAAGCTGCGGCGGCATGGCGAACACGTAGGGCATGACCAACAGGTAGAGGTTGTTGGAGTATTCCTTGTACTCACGGACGAACTTCAAGCCACGCGTCACGATGAGTTCCACGTAGGCGTCTTTGATGCCGCTCTTGGCCAGCATGGTCAGCAAGGTTTGACGCACCGTCGCGCGATCGAGCGGCATGCGGAAGCGCATCTTCTCGCAGCTCGCCTCGAGGCGATCGAGGTGGTCGTCGAGGCGGAAGAAGCGACCGTCCCAGACGGCGGGGACGTCGTAAGTCAAGTCGGAGCGCAGAAAGCCCTGATCCAGGATGGGGATCTTAGCCTCCGCCAGCGGAGAGAATTCCCCGTCGATCCACGCGATGCCGTGCGCGTAGGGATTGTCACTGGCCTCAAGCGCTTCAAGCCGCGCGTGGTAGCCCGCGAAGACCTTTTCCATCGTGTATTCGCTCATCGGACGTGCCCGTGGGTTGCGTGATTAACGGATAAATATCGACGATACTTTGCGGATGAGGGGGCGCAACCGCAAAAATCCTGACGTGTTATATTTTTTTATCGGCGATCGTCGCGCGGGCTAAAGCGGGATCCGCTTTTCGCATGAGATCGCGGGTCGCCTAGTCGACAGCGCCTGCCGGCCTCGCCCCGTTCGCATTACGCGGGTAGGTCGGCGCTTGTAATGCGATAAAAATTGAATTCCTATCTGAGCGCTCAACGGTAAGTGGCTGTTGAGGAGGAGGGCGTGGAGATGGCGTCGCATAACCAGCTCAGCGCGCCCGATAGACCCGCAGTCATAGCGGCTTCGGCCTATTTGGCGAGCGTCAACGCGCTGGTGATCAATGTCCAGCCCCTCATCATGGGGGCGTTGGCCGATGGTCGAGGGCTGTCCGCGAGTGACCTTGGGCAGATAAGTGCGATATTTATCGTATTCAACACGCTTTGTTTCCTCGCCGCGCCGCTCTGGATTCGCCGTGTCAACTGGAGGAGTGTTGCCCTCCTGTCAGCAATGGGGGCGGCGCTGGTCATCCTCGCGGGCGCGATGGCGGTCAGCTTTCCGGTCCTGCTGCTCGTCTTTGCCTTGCTCGGCCTAGTGAAGGGCTTCATGGGCGCCATCGCATTCGCCAGCCTTGGTGATGCCCGCAATCCCGACCGCGCCTATGGGATATCGGTCGTTGTTCAGAGCGTTTTGGCGGCGCTCGTGGCCACGCCCTTGTCAGCCGTTGTCCTGCCCAGATGGGGTGTGGCTGGTCTCTTCATCGTCCTGGCGTCGGTCTTTGCGACGGCTTGCATCGCGTGTCGTTGGCTTCCGACAACCGGCGCAGAGAGCGCATCTCCAGCGCCCCGACACGACCTGGAGGCTCGGAGGGCTGGCGCGGCGCTGCCCACTATCGTCGCCCTGGCGGCGCTGGGGCTGTTCACCGGCGGGATCATTGGCTTTTGGCTCTTTCTTGAGCGTATCGGCGCGGCCCGCGGCGTAAGCGGCTCGCTGGTCGGCGTGGCGGTGAGCCTATGCGCCCTGTCGACGGTCCTGAGTGCGGTGCTGGTCGCCGCTTTGGGAGGTCGGATCTCCAGCATGATGTTTGTCTGGGCGGGCAGTGCGATGGTCCTGGCTGGCTTTGCCGTACTCGCCGCGCCTGGCGACATCGCGTTCATGGCGTCGGCCTTGCTGTTTGCCCTGGGGTGGGGGCTGGCGCAGCCGGCTTATTGGGCTGTTGTGCGCAAAGTTGATGGCGCGGGTCGCCTCTTCGTGGCCGCGCCCGCTGTTTCGGGCTTGGCCGGCGCGCTTGTCGGACTGACCGCCGGTGGCGTGATCGCATGGGGTGGCTATAGCGGCCTGATCAGGGTCAGCGGCGGGCTGGTGGTGATCGCTGCGATCGTGCTGGCCGTAGCCCAAGGGGGCGCCCGTCGGCGCAATGTCGCTGTCGAGGTCTGAAATGATACCGACCCGCGGGCGAGCCTGGACGGGTAAGTCGCGTTCGCTGCCCGCGTCTCGCGAGGCGTCGTCAAAAGACGCCTATTATGCATACCGTACACAAAAGAACGGCCCGAGAAATGGGCAGTTTGTTGGCAATCGGTCGATGCTTGACGATAAAATGTATACAGGATACCGATGTGGCTCCACGGGGTTGGGGCGGTCGTCAAGGCGCGAACCTCTGTGCAAGAAAATTGCGCTGGCAAGGTCGAGCGCGCGTGGAGGAAGAGGCTATGCAAGAGCTAGTCAATGAGCAGCCGGCGCGACGTCCGGTGTTCACGGAAGAAGAAATCAACGCCATCAAAGGCAACCGAGAAGCAGGGTTGCACGGCCTTGTTCCTGCGCGCTGCTACTACGACGAAGAAATCTACAAGTGGGAAGTTGAGAACGTTCTCAAGAAGAACTGGCTCGCGGTCGGTCGCTGGGACTGGGCTGAAAGGCCGGGCGACTACTTCACCCTGACGATGTTCGGCGAGCCCCTGGTGATCACGCGCGATCGCAACGGCGATCTGCACTGTCTGGTCAACGCCTGCCGTCACCGCTGGGCCCAGGTCGTCGACGAGGGCTCAGGCAACAAGAAGGTGCTGACGTGCCCATACCACCGTTGGACCTACAATCTCGACGGAACGCTGCGAGCGGTGACCGTGGAAGACATCGAAGGCCTGGATCGCGAGAAGTGCGCGCTCCGCAAGATCCGCCTTGAGGTCTGGCACGGTACGATCTTCCTCAACTTCGACCCGAACGCTGAACCGCTGGCGCCGCAATTGGCCGGCGTCGAGAAGTACATCGAGAAATTCAGACTGGGTGAGATGCGTTCGGCCGGCAAGGTCGAGTACGAGACCTCTTGGAACTACAAGTTCTCGTTCGAGACCGGCTATGAGGCCTATCACCACGCCGGCATCCACCGGGAGCGGATCATCGAGCATGCGCCGCCCGAGGTCCATGAGCCAATCGAGTTCGGCAAAAATTGGGGGATCTACGGCGGCAGGTTGCCGGCCGAGATTGACACGGCCGAGAACCGCTTCCTCGCCGGCGCGCCGCCGTGGATGACCGAGGAAGAGATGGCTGAGGACGGGACCTTCATCTCCTTATTCATCGCCGTCTATCCGGGGCTGATCACTTATATCAGCCCCCATCAGATCTCGATGATCACGACGCAGCATATTTCGATGGATCGAAATATCGCCGCCACTCACATCTCGATCGCGCCGTGGGTCCTGGACAATCCCGAAGCCGCGCCGGTGGTCGAGTATCTCGTGCAGAGCATGAAGGACGTGCAGGCCGAAGACACCTACGGCTGCCAAATCCTGCAGAAGGGCGTGCGCTCGAAGTTCAATGATTTCAGCGTGATCCACCCCAAATATGAGCAGCAGCTCATCCACTATCACAATTGGCTGCTCGAGCAGTACACGCAGGCACAGGGTTAAGGGGAACACCGTGGCGCTACTTCGTTTGAGCGACGGGCGGGTCTACACCGCCATCGAAGACATCAACCGCCTCGCGGGCGGGATCACCGTTGGCAAGTTCAGGGTCACGCAGGACACGCTCGACAAGGTCGTCGGCTTCTCGCACCCGCTGTCGCACGACGACGCAATGTACCTGATCTCAAAGTTCGATCCCGAGGATCGCAAGATGGTCGAGGCCGAGGGCTTCACCTACCGCCGGGTCGGCAATGTCGTGCCGGTGAGCGGCGGCGGCTTCTCGTTCGTTCAGCGCTATGAGGGCGGTGATCCGAGCGATGAGCCGATGACCATGCCGCCGGAGGCGATCAAAGCCTACCTGACGCCGCACTTCGTGCACGTCAATGACTGGCACTTCGTCTTCTCTGGCTCGATCATCAAGGGCGTCAAGCTGAGCGAGGACCTGCAAGGGGTGGTCTACGCCCAGGCTGGCGAGTGGATTCGCCTCAACCCGACGATCCTCAACTGGCCGATCTTCCCGTTCGGCACGCCGACCGCGGCGATCAGCTATTTCGATCGTCCCATGGATCCGCCGTTCTCCATGGAACTCCACCCGGAAGTGTCGGTCCTGCCTCAGTCGCTGTACTAGGCGCCCGCGACGGGGCGGGCTCGCCGCCCGCCCCGTACTTCCCCTCCAGGATCGACAGACCGTGCGCCCTGCAACGCCAGAAGACCTCCACACGTACTGGATCAGGTTCGCCATTCAAGGCGACGCTGCTGGTCTGGCGAGTCTCTACGAGCCGGACGCGGTGCTGATCGCCCCGGACGGATCGCGCGTGGAAGGGCGCATGCAGATCCAGAGCTTCTACGAGGCCTTCGTGCAGAGCGCCTGGGATGTCGTCGACGGCGAGGTGCGCCGTGCAATCGTCAATGGCGGTCTGGCCATCACCTCGGCCCGGCAAGGCGACGGGGAAGTGACCTGTGAAGTCGCCCGGGCCCAACCCGACGGCGGCTGGTTGTGGGTCATCGACAAGCCCCAGTTTGTCACCGGTCCACACTGACGTTCGGCGGCAAGCCCCCCGCACCCATTCCTAGCTCGACCCAGGCGGACCCGTGCGAGTCCGCGAGGAGACAACCCGTGTTGACGTCCTTGACCATCGAACGTCGAAGCGAGCTCGAAGCGACCGCATCGCGCCTGCGAGCCGCCTATGCCGGCCGGCCTATCGCGCCTCTGCGCAGCGTTCTCGAACCGACAGATCAAGACGGCGCCTATTTCATTCAGCGCCTGAACACCGAACATTGGCTGGCCGAAGGTCGCCGCATCAGCGGCCGCAAGATAGGTCTCACCGCCGAAGCGGTGCAACGGCAGCTGGGCGTGGATCAGCCTGACTACGGCGTCCTCTTCGCTGACATGGAAATCGAAGATGGTGGCGTCCTGGACTCCAAGCTGGTGCTCCAGCCCAAGGCTGAGGCCGAGGTCGCCTTTGTGCTGGGCAAGGATCTCGACGCGCCGGGCGCCACGGCCGGCGAGGTCGCTGCGGCCGTCGACTATGCGGTCGCCGCGATCGAGATCGTCGACAGCCGGATTGCAGACTGGAAGATCACCTTCGCCGACACCGTGGCCGACAACGGGTCGTCGTCTCACTACGTGCTTGGACAGGAGCGTAGGCGCCTGCAGGGCCTGGACCTGTGGTCCTGCGGAATGGTGATGGAGGTCGGCGGCAAGATCGCCTCGCTCGGCGCAGGCGCCGCCTGCCTTGGCCACCCGCTCGAGGCTGCAGCGTGGCTCGCCAGGACCATGGCGGCGGCGGGTGAGCCGCTCCGGGCCGGGGCGGTTCTTCTGAGCGGCGCCTTGGGCCCCATGGTGGCGTTGTCGCCCGGTCAGCACGTGCGGGCCACGATCGGCGGCCTTGGCCGAGTTTCGCTCAACTACGGGGAAGGGCGCGGCCATGAGTGAGCGGACCAAGGTCGCGATTATCGGATCGGGCAATATCGGCACCGACCTGATGATCAAGGTCATGCGGCTCTCGAAGACCCTCGAGATGGCGGCCTTCGTCGGCATCGACCCGGAGTCGGACGGCCTCAAGCGCGCTGCGCGTCTGGGTGTGCCGATCACCTCCGGCGGCATCGACGGGCTGGTGGCCTTGCCTGGCTTTGCGGATATCGAAATCGTCTTCGACGCCACCAGCGCCGGCGCTCACAAGCATCATGACGCCGTTCTGCAAGGCCACGGCAAACGCGTCATCGATCTGACGCCCGCGGCGATCGGGCCCTACATCGTTCCGCCGGTCAACGGCGAAGCAACGCTCGACGCGCCCAATGTCAACCTCGTGACCTGCGGCGGCCAGGCGACGATCCCGATCGTCGCGGCGGTCAATCGCGTCGCGCCGGTCCATTACGGCGAGATCGTCGCTTCGATCGCCAGCAAGTCAGCCGGCCCGGGGACGCGCGCCAACATTGACGAATTCACCGAGACGACCTCGCGCGCCATCGAAACCGTCGGCGGCGCGAGGCGCGGAAAGGCGGTGATCGTCCTCAATCCAGCAGAGCCGCCGCTGATGATGCGCGACACTGTCTACTGCCTGTGCGGCGAGGCCGACCCCGCCGCGATCGAGGCTTCCATCGAAGCGATGGTCGCCGAAGTTCAGGCCTATGTGCCCGGCTACCGCATGAAACAGAAGGTGCAGTTCGAGACGATCGGACACAACGCGCCGCTCTATCTTCCGGAGATGGACGAGTCTTTCACCGGGCTGAAGGTCACGGTGTTCCTCGAGGTCGAAGGCGCGGCCCACTACCTGCCGGCTTATGCCGGCAATCTCGACATCATGACCTCCGCGGCGCTGAAGACGGCGGAACGCATCGCGGCGCGTAGCCGGCTGGAGGGCGCCCAATGAGCGATCCGTCGCGCAAGCTCTACATTCAGGATGTCACCCTGCGCGATGGCATGCACGCCATACGCCACCAATACGACCTGGCTCAGGTTCGGGCGATCGCCGAGGCTCTCGACAAGGCTAGGGTCGATGCGATCGAGGTCGCCCACGGCGACGGCCTTTCCGGCTCGTCGTTCAACTATGGTTTTGGGGCGCACACAGACTGGGCCTGGATCGAAGCGGTCGCTTCGGTGATTTCCCATGCCAAGCTGACGACGCTGCTTCTGCCGGGCATCGGGACCATTCACGATCTGAAGCGCGCCTATGATCTGGGCGTCCGTTCGGTTCGCGTCGCTACCCATTGCACCGAAGCCGACGTCTCCAAGCAGCACATCGAGTATGCGCGCAACCTGGGCATGGATGTTTCCGGCTTTCTGATGATGAGCCACATGAGCTCGCCGGCGGATCTGGCCCAGCAAGCGCTGCTCATGGAAAGCTATGGCGCCCACTGTGTCTATGTCACTGACAGCGGCGGGGCCATGACGATGGACGACGTCGCCGCCCGCCTGCAGGCTTACGACCGCGTGCTCAAACCTGAAACCGAACGCGGGATCCACGCTCACCACAACCTGTCACTGGGCGTGGCCAATTCGATCGCGGCCATCCAGAACGGCGCGATCCGGGTTGATGCGTCGCTGGCGGGTATGGGAGCCGGGGCGGGTAACGCGCCGCTCGAAGTCTTCATCGCGGCCGCCGACGTCTACGGCTGGCAGCACGGCGCCGATCTGTTCAAGCTGATGGATGCGGCGGAGGACTTGGTGCGGCCGCTGCAGGATCGGCCTGTCCGGGTTGATCGAGAGACGCTCAGCCTGGGCTATGCCGGCGTCTACTCCTCGTTCCTGCGGCACGCCGAAGCCGCCGCCGAACGCTATGGGCTGGATGTGCGCGCCATTCTATTGGAGCTGGGCAAGCGGCGAATGGTCGGCGGTCAGGAAGACATGATTGTCGACGTGGCTCTGGACCTGGCCGGACAGGGCGCCCGGGCCAGGTGACCAAGCTACTTCCTGGTGTCGCTTTCGCGGCTTTCGGTCATCGCGTTCATGGCCGCAACCAGCGCCTCTTCGGTGAGGCGCAGGTAGGACTTCCAAAGGCCTTCGGCGAGGTCGCAGTCTTGAGCGGCGATCGCATCGCGAATGCGCCGCTGACGATCGATGATCTCCTGGCGCAAGGGAATGTTGCGCAGGGTGGCGGACCGAATGAAGTTCAGATGGTTGGCGAACTGGCGGATGACGTTGCTCAGCTCTCGATTGGAAATCCCGTCGAAGATTGCACGGCGAAAGTCCTCGTTCGCGCGCGCGAATTCAGTTGGCGCCGGATCTCCGGCGGCCGTGGTTTCACCTTCTATGGCGTGACTGATCGCTTCGATTGCGCTGGCGTCGTACTCAGCCGCCGCCATGCGCACCGCCGGCGGCTCGAGCAGCATGCGCACTGCGATGATTTGACGAATTTCCTCCACAGTAGGGGAGGGAACAACGTAGCCGCCGCGCGGCCGCGCCTGCAGCAGGCCCTGTTCCGTCAGATGGTTGAGCGCTTCGCGGACAGGCGTGCGAGACACGTCCAGCCGCGCAGCCAGACTCTGCTCGGTCAAGCGCTCGCCCGGGGCGAAAGCCCCGCTGCGCAGCTCGTTGAGAAGCGCGCCGATGACTTGTTCGCGCAGGGTCGTCGGCTTTCTGATGAGCAGAGCGCTCATTCGTCCTCCATCGTCATTTCACGACGCCATCAGGTTGGCTCCCAACCGTCCCGCGGGTCTTGCGTCCCAGTCTCGACGATCGACCAAGTTACGAAAACCGGGGTCGATACGGCGCCCGAGCTCGAAGAACCCCGGCCTTGGCCAACTTCGTATGCAGTAAACAGATTTGGGGCTCTCCGAAAGCTCGTCGCGCCGCCCAAAAATCCGATATAGCTGCATTCTGGTATACAGAATACAAAAATCACGACAAGCGGAGGGTAACATGACCGATCTGGCCAACGACTATCGGCGCCTTTCGGCGAGCGCGAGCGGATTTCTATTCCGCACGCACGGTATGCTGATCAACGGGCGGTTCGCGCCGGCGCAGTCCGGCGAGGAAATCGCCGTCGTTGACCCGACCAATCTGGTCGAGGTCGGGCGCACGCCTTCGGCCGGCGCGGGAGACGTGGATGCGGCCGTCACGGCGGCTCGCGCCGCGCTCGACGGCGCCTGGGGCGGCTTCACGCCCGGCGAGCGCGAACGTCTGATGCTGCGGCTGGCCGATCTCCTGGACCGTGATCGGATTCAACTGGCTGAGATCGAGGCTCTCGAAAGCGGCCGGATGCTCGGTAACGCCCTGGCCTTCGACAGCGACCTGGGCGTCAGCTGTCTGCGCTATTTTGCCGGCTGGGCCACCAAAATTACCGGCAAGACGATAGATCTGACCGTGCCCTATGCGCCCGGCATGAAATTCTTCGCCTATACGCGGATGCAGCCGATCGGCGTGGTGGCCGCCATCACGCCTTGGAACGTTCCGCTTTGCCAGGCGGTCTGGAAAATCGCGCCGGCCCTGGCGGCAGGCTGTACGGTCGTGCTCAAGCCCTCGGAACTGACTCCTCTCGGGGCCTTGCGGCTGGGCGAGTTGATCGTCGAGGCTGGGTTTCCGGATGGCGTGGTCAACATCGTCACCGGCTCGGGATCCGTTGCGGGGGCCGCGCTTGTCGCCCACCCCGGCGTGGACAAAATCTCGTTCACCGGCTCGACGCCTGTCGGAAAGCAAATCGCCCAGGTCGCGGCGCAGGGCCTGAAGAAGGTCACGCTGGAGCTGGGCGGCAAGTCGCCCATGGTGATCCTGCCGGACGCGGACCTGAAGGCGGCGATCCCAGGGGCGGCGATGGGCATTTTCGCCAACCACGGCCAGAACTGCTGCGCCGGTTCGCGACTCTACGCCCACAAGGACATCTTCGATGAGCTGGTGGCGGGTATAGCTGAGATCGCCAATGGAACGGTCTTGGCCAGCACGCTCGATCCGGCGGGCCAGATGGGGCCGTTGGTATCCAAGCGCCAGCAGGAGCGCGTCCTTGGCTACCTGGCCAAGGGCGTGGCCGAAGGGGCCGAGGTGGTGGCGGGGGGAAGCGCGCCCGATCATCCCGGCGCCTATGTTCGGCCTTCGGTTCTGACGAACGTGCGTCAGGACATGACCGTGGTGCGGGAGGAAATCTTCGGGCCCGTGCTCGTGGCCACGCCCTTCGCGTCGGAAGAGGAAGCTCTGCGCCTGGCCAATGACACCAACTATGGATTGGGTGCCAGCATCTGGACCCGGGACATCAACAAGGTCCACGCCTTCTCCAGCGCCTTCAAGGCGGGGACAGTGTGGGTCAACGTCCACAACGTTCTCGATATGGCTCTGCCATTCGGTGGAACCAAGGACAGCGGCATCGGTCACGACCTCAGCGAGGAGGCCGTTCTGCAGAACTGCCAGATCAAGGCCACGGTCGTGAACCTGACCTAATTCAACCATTGCCTTCGCCGGCCAGCAACCGACCCTGGATCGGCGTTGATTGCGGCGTCTTCCCCGTCCGCAAAAACCTTGAGCGCCTGGCGCACCGCCAGGCGCTTATTTTTTTGTGCCCGTGACCGGTCATAAGCGCTGCCGAACGTCTCTATTCGGTTCCCGCAGGCGCGACGGGCTCAGCGAAAAGCACGAAAATAGTGCATACGGTATGCATTTTGCGGGCGCCGAACGAAAAGGCGCTTCTGCAAGGTCTGTGAAGGCTGTGATCTGCGGCTGTAGTCGGTGCAAGCCATTCCGGATATTCTCAAATTTGGTGCGCTAGATCTGCGCAATGCAAGCTAAAAATATTGGCCATCAACGAAGATTGACTTTGATCAACTTTATGAAATATTTCGCTCTCGGCCTTAGTTGCCGATGATGGTGGGTTTCGTCGGCCAAGTAGACCTAAATTATCTGGTAAATATATGTAGATATTATATCTGTTCTTCTATGGGGTTTGGGTCCTCCCTGTTGACAGATATTGTACACAGTGCACATTCGTGGCCGTCGGATGGATCGCGGCTTCTGCGAGCCGCGCCGTTCGGCACCGGCCTCGCAGAAAGGTCGGTCGCGCTGCCGTCTAATTCGGTGAACGAATAGGGGAGGTTCACATGCCCACGAAAACTCTGCTGGCCGGAGTGTCAGCTATCGCGCTCGTTATCGGGGCCGGACCGGCCTTCGCGGCCGACCAGGACCAGGCTTCGGCCTCAGATCAATCTAAGCGCCAAGCTCAAGACAGCGCCACGGTTACCGAAATCGTCGTCACCGCGACGGGCCGTAGCGAAAAGGTCATGGACGTGCCGCTGGCGATGTCGGTGACCACCGGCCAGGCGCTTGAGAAGGCCAACGTCACCAGCCTGGAGAGCGTCAAACGCATCGAGCCGGCGCTCAATGTGCGTACCTACGCCGCCGGCGTCAGCTCGTTCGTCATTCGCGGCATTGTCTCGCAGGCTCAACCGACGACCGGAGTCTATTACGGCGAGGCGCCGCTGCTGGGCGGACACCAGACTGAAGCTTCCGGCGATCCGACTCCGAGTCTGCGTCTGGTCGACATGGACCGGCTCGAGGTTCTGAAAGGGCCTCAAGGCACGCTCTTCGGCGCCGGATCGATGGCCGGCACCATCCGGGCGATTCCGGCGGCTCCGAAGACCTCCGAATTCTTCGGCTCGGCGTCCGCCTCGGCCGGCGCCACCAAGGGCGGCAACGCGCTCTATTCGGGCAACCTGATGCTGAACGTCCCGTTGGACGAGACCTTCGCCATTCGGGCCGTGGGGTGGGCCGAGAAGGGCGGCGGCTTCATCGACCACACCGTCGCCGGGGTCGGCAAGCGCTATGAGGACAGCAATGACAGCCGTGTGCGCGGCGGTCGGCTGTCGGCCCTATGGTCACCCACGGATAAGTTTGATCTCACCGCCAAGCACACGGCTCAAGGCATTCGCGCCAAAGACGGCTTCGCGGCCACGGCCGGGGCGGGCAAGTACCAGAACACCGAAGTGACCGTCGCGCCTTACCGCGACAAGCTTCAGATCACCGACCTGACCGCCCATCTCCGAGCCCTGGGCGGAACGTTCATGGGCGTCGCCGCCTACACCGACTTCCACCGGCGCCGCACGATCGACACGAGCGACGCTGCGTTCGCCGCTCTCGGTCTACCTCTTCCGGTGCTGTTCTCCCAGAACGTGGCGACGGTCGCCAAGACGGCCGAGCTCCGCTACACCTCCGATTGGTCCGGCCCCTTCCAACTGGTGACCGGCGCCTATTTCCAGCGCGACAACACCTCGATCGACGGCATCACGGTGGTCACGGACTCGGTGAGCGGCCTCGCGCCTTGTCTGAGCTTCCAGTCCTGCCTCCAGGCGGGCTCCATCTCGGCAGGGTCGGGAGACCGGCCGGGCGACGTGCTCTATGGCACCACCCGGGGCCACCACACGCGCCAGCAAGCCTACTATGCGCAGGGCGAATACAAGATCACCGAGACCTTCAAGGCGACGGCCGGCATTCGCTACTTCAAGGCCAAGCTGGAGGACCAGGCGAGAAACGACCACACCATTCCCAACTATTTCAAACGCGTGGTGGCGCCGGGGGCGACGCGTGATCTGACTCCAGCCACGCAAAGCCGCGTCAGCTACAACTTCTCGCTGGCCTGGGAGCCGACGACGGATTTCACCGCTTACGTTCGCGCCGCCTCGGGGTTCCGCATTGGCGGTCTCAATGACGCGGACGACGCGGCCCAGTTTGGCGTGACGATACCGCGCTCCTACGACGCCGACAGCCTGTGGAACTATGAGCTCGGCGCCAAGGCGGCCCTCTTTGATCGCCGCCTGCTCCTCGACGGTTCGATCTTCAAGATCGATTGGTCGAACCAGCAACTGCCCGCCAGCGATCCGGCCGGAACGGTGATCTACACCGTCAACGCGGGTGCGACTGAGGTAAAAGGCTTTGAGCTGACGGTTCGATCCCAGCCTGTCGACGGGCTAAGCGTGGACGCGGGGGTGACCTATGTCGACGCAAAGCTCGGCGCCGATCTGCCCAAGGCGGTCATCGATGGCGGCAATCCCGGCTTCCAGGGGGACCGCATCCCCAACCAGCCGCGCTGGTCCGCCAACCTGCAGACCGAGTACAGCTTCGACGTCGCAAGCAACTGGCAAGGCTATGTGGGCGGCGACGTCTCCTACAAAGGCAAGTTCGGCAACCGGTTCAAGAGCGATCCCAATCTCGCGGTCGTCCCGGCCGCAACAATTGTAGGCGCCAAGCTCGGCGTCAGAAGCGAAGGGACCGATATTGGGCTGACCGTCGACAATCTGTTCAACAAGTACGCCCTCGACTCGATCGACCAGGCAGTCTTCGGAAGCGGCTTCCCCGATCGCGTCTATGTCGGCCGGCCGCGCACAATCAGTATCCGCGTGAATCAGCGTTTCTGAGGCGATGATGGTCAACCGAAGGTGGCTAATCGGTGGGGGGGCGGCGGCGCTAGGCGCCGCCGCCGTCGTCGGCGGCGTGTGGATGTCGGGCTCGGGCGGGGACGTTGTTCCAGGAAGGGCGCGAGCGCGGCGGATTTCTACGGATGTGAAACTGCCTGAGACCGTCGATGTGGCGATTGTTGGCGGGGGCGTCATCGGCGCTTTCACCGCCTATTACCTCGCGCGTCAGGGTGTGACGGTCGCGCTGTTCGAGAAAGGCGCGATTGGCGGCGAGGCGTCTGGCCGGGCCCAGGGGCAGGTGTCGTCGGCCGGTCTCGACCCGGTCAAGCTGCCCTTGATCAATCATGCCAAGACGCTGTGGGCGGGGATCAACGCCGAAATCGGCGGGGAAACCGGCTATCGTCGGAACGGACTGACCTACGGCATCCGCGATCCGCGAGAGGCGGAATACTGGGAGGGCTGGGTCGAGACCGCAAAAGGCCTGGCCCCTCACGCGCGTCTGCTCAGCGCCCGCGAAGCTGGCGCGCTTCTCCCCGGCGCGAAGCCTTGGCTCGGCGCTTTCAACGATTCCAGCGATGGCGGGGTTGAGCCGACCCTGGCGGCGCCAGCAATCGCGGAGGCGGCTCGCCGCGCCGGCGCGCACATCGTTGCGCCGTGCGCCGTACGAGGGTTCGAGACAGAAGCCGGCGCCGTCTCCCATGTCGTCACCGAGCGCGGATCCGTGCGCGCCAAGGCGATCGTTCTGGCGGGCGGGGCATGGTCGACGCTGTTCGCCGATAGCATCGGCTTGAAGCTCCCTTCGCTGAACGTCTTCTCCACCGTCATGAGAGTGGACGGGGTCAAGAACGGCCCAGAGGGAAACTTCGAGGTTTGGGGCGCCGGCGCGCGCCATCAGCTGGATGGCTCCTACACCCTCGGCGTCTCCAAGGGGCGGATCGCCGTCACCCCCGAGATGCTGGGTCAGCTATGGGACTTCCGGAGCGTTCTGCTGTCGCCGCCCTGGGACGTGCAGCCTCATCTGGGGCCCTACTTCTTCGAGCAGATCTGTCAAAAGCGGCGCTGGCGTCTCGACGAGGTCACGCCGTTCGAACAAAGGCGCATTCTTCAGCCCTCGGTGAACAGCGCCGTCGTCAAACAGGTCCGCAAGCGCATTCGCCAGGAGTTCCCCGCGTTCGCGCAGATGAACGTCATTGAGACCTGGACCGGCGCCATCAATGCTACGCCGGACAATAAGCCGGTGATCAGCGCCGTGCGCGATCGCCCTGGGCTCTTCCTGGCGACAGGCTTCAGCTACGGCATGACCATGGGCCCTGCGGTCGGCCAGTCCATGGCGGATCTCGTCCTCAACAAAACCCCCAGCCTTGATCTCAGTCCTTACCGGTACGAGCGGTTCATCGACGGATCGAAGCTGGCTTTCACCGCCTAAGGCGCAATCACGCGCACGGCGCCGGCAACGTGCCTGGCGACGCTCAAACAGCCCTCGGAGTCGTGGGATATGAAGCCCAGTTTCCCTCATTTCATCGGCGTCATGTCGGCCAACGCAGCGACCGCTGGCCTAGGCTTGCTGATGCTGCCGATGGCGGTCGGCGCCTTGGCGAAGAACGGCGTCGATAGCCAGACCCTGGGACTGCTGGCCTTTCTGGAGCTTGGCGGCAGCGCGCTGACATCCATCCTGGTGTCGACGCGTGTCGACCGATGGGACCCGCTTCGCCTCTGCGTGCTCGGCGCCATGCTCTATGCGGTCGGCAACTTCGTGTCGGCAGGCGCGCTCGGGCTTGTGCCTGTCCTTCTGGCCGCCAGGTTGGTGGTCGGGATCGGCACCGGCCTGATCTATGTGGGGTCGCTGGCCATCTCGGCGCGCCTCCGCAACCCTGAGAGTATCTATGGCTACACCGGCATGGCGCCTTGCGTCTCCGCTTTGGCCGGCTTTGCCCTGGCGCCCTGGCTGATCGAGATCAGCGGCGCCGCCGGCGTCTTTGCCTTCCAGGGCGCCATTGCGCTGTTGACCGCCCTGGTCACCTTCAGTCAGCGCAAGACGACCCTGGCCTTTGTCGAGCTGGACCTGGCCGATGGGCCGACCGTCGACACCGGCCTTGGCCACGCGCCAGCGCCCAAGGAGCGTCTCGACGCACGCACGGCGATCTTCGGGATCGCTTCGCTCTTCCTGCTGTCCTTGGCCGACGCGGCGGTCTGGGCTTTCGTGGCGCCCATCGGTGAGGTGAGCGGCATATCCCTGGCCCAGATGAGCAATGTGCTGATCGTCTCCTCGATCATCGGCTGCTTTGGACCCCTGCTGGCCGCATGGATCGGCGATCGCTTCGGTCTCATGGCGCCGATCATCATCGGCCAGGCCTGCATGATCTCGCTCAGCCTGGTGATGGTCCTGACGCACTCTCCATCGATCTACATCGCCGCGGTGCTGGTGCGGGTGTTTGCGATCCTGTTCCTGCAGCCGCGCTATAGCGGCCTCTACGCCCGGGTCGACCCTCTGGGCCGCTTGGTGGCGGCCTCCGCCGGCTTCTCTGCCGTCGGCTACGCGGTGGGCCCGCTGGTGGGCGGCATGCTGGCGTCGGTTGAACACCATGCCTTTGCGCGCCTGGGCGTTCTCGGCTCCAGCTGCGCCGCGGTGAGTCTCATGGCGACCCTGCTGCTGGTGGCTCATCGGAGAGCTGCTCTCAAGCAAACCGAGATGGCGACGCCGGCGACGGCCTGAAGCAGGCCTGGCTGGAGCCCTCCGCGGTCAGGGGGAGCGTCGCCTTCGCTCGCGGCGCGCCCCTACGATAGGTACAAAAATGCCCGGCGTGAGCCGGGCATTTTCGCGAGTCCGGGTTGGGTCCCTTGGAGGCGCTCCAACGATTAGCGGTTGGCGTCCAGGAATGCGGTGGACATCGGATTGAAGATCTCAGCGTGCTCGTGCTGGGGCCAGTGGCCGCAGGCGTCGTAGAGCTCCAGGCGTGAGCCCGGAATCGCCGCATGCATGGCGTGGGCTTCGGGCACGTCACCGAACGGGTTGTTGCGCCCCCAGATGATCAGGGTCGGCGCCTTGATCTTGGCCAGGTCGTCGGGGCGCAGGATGTTGCGCTGACGCACCTCCATCTCCTGCAGGCACAGCAGATGGTCGATCTGCTTGACGAAGTCGGGGTGGTGGTAGATCGCATGACGCGCTTCGACCAGCTCCTCCGTCGCGTCCTTCGGATCGTGCATCAGCAGGTGCATGCGCTTGCGCGTCAGCTCGATATCATCGGTCAGCACCGCCTGTCGCGTGCTTTCCTTGATGCGCTGCATGACCGCCGGGTCGGCCTTGGTGCCGCCGGCGGCGACCAGTTGAAGGCTCTTGACCCGTTCGGGATGATGGATCGCCAGCCAGCCGCTGACCCAGCCGCCGAGGCTCTCTCCGATGAAGTGGGCGCTCTTGATGTTCTGGGCGTCCAGGTAGTCGAGGATGTGCTGACCGTAGCGCGGGATCTCGAGGTTGAAGTCGACCTTGTCGGTATAGCCGTGGCCCAGCATGTCCAGAGCATGGATGCGGTAGCCGGCCTCTACGTGCGCAACGACGTTGCGGCTGAAGGCTTCCAAATGCCCGCTGGTGCCGTGCAGCATGATCACGTCTTCGCCTTGGCCGGCGATCAGCGCGCGGGTCGGCACGCCCGCGGCGTCAACGAAGGATAGGCTGAAGGGGATGCCGGTCAGGTCGGTCCAGACAGTCATTGTCATTCTCCTTGGGGGACCACGACCACGGCCATGCCCGTCAGCCACTCGGGCATCGGGGAATAAGCGAGGACGCGGGCGGGTTGATGGTTGAGCGCGGCGGCCATGACCTGCCAGGCGCGGATCTCGGCCGCGCCGTTGCCGCCGATGCGCACAAGGCTGTCGGCGTCCAATTGGTCGGGAAGGGCGTCCAGGCGTCCCTTCTCGAGCGCCTCAAGGATGGACTCGTCAAAGGCCTGATTAAGAACGGGCGGGGCGCCGACAATGATCTGGCGGCGGCGAGCCTCGTAAGCCTCCCATTGGCCCCGGCCGTCACGCCAGGAACCGACGAGATAATCGTCGTCCTCGCTTTGCGGATCGCGCCAGTCAGGGAACGGGAGCTTGTGCGACAGCCCGCCAGTGCCAATGACGGCGATGCGCCGGCTTCCTGGCGCGGTCTGTAGAGCCCGGCGAAGCGCGACGCCCAGGGCCTGGGTGCGGCTCAGCGAGGGCAGGGGCGGAGCAAAGCAGTTGATGACAATCGGTACGATGGGCGCGCCGAGCTTGGGCATCAGCCACTGGTAAGCATGGCTGATGCCGTGATCGACGGTCAGGCGGGTGGAGAAGGCGACGTCGAAGTCGCTTGCCGAAAGGCTGTTGCAAATGTGCTGGCCCAGTCCGGGATCCGAGGGCAGCAGACCCTGGGGCGTGCCGTGCTCGCCACTAGACACCACCTCGCCGACGCCGATCGTAAAGGCTGGCATGAGGTCGAGCCAGAAGCCCCGAAAGTGGTTGGACCCGACGATCACGACCGCATCCGGCTGGGCCTTGATCAAGGCGTCTGCGGCATGGTTCAAGGCGTCTCGGAAACGATGGGCGCGATCGAGATGGTCGACCTTGGCCCACTGGGTGTTCATCAGCGTGGTGTGGGACGCACCCACACCCAGGACGACCTCGGACATCAGTGAATCTCGGGGGGGCGGTTGCAGGTGGCGATCGCCGTGCGAACAAGAAGCCGTGTCAGGCGCACCATGTCCGGCAGATGGGCGGCGTTCATGCCCAGCTGGAAATCGAGGCCGTCGAGCGGCGCCTTCGGTAGGCCGACCCGCGCGGTGGGCACGCCGCCAGCGCGCAGAATATTGGCGTCAGTGGCGCCCGAGAGGCCAAGGATCGGTTGATGAGGCCTATTCTCAAGCGCCTCCCAGCTTTCGATGGCCGCGCGCACGATCCAATTGTCCGGCGCGGTCGTGGTCCCGGGAATGCCGATAGTGCGACGCCAGTCCATGTCGATACCAAGTTCGGCCTTGAGGCCCCGAAGGAGTGCGTCGACGGCTTGATCCGCCGCCTGTGGCGAGGTGCGCGGCGACAGCCGCAGATCAAATCGAATGCGGCACTCGGCGGGCGTGAAGGCCGCCGTGCGTTCCGTTCCGCCCTCAATGAAGGCTACGACGCCTTGCGGGCGCACGAGACCGTCTCGATTCTGTTCGGCCCAGTCTGGAAACCAGGCCTCAAGGCGCTCGACGAGACGTGCGGCTTGGCCGATCGCATTGACGTAGGGGAGAAGGTGACGGCTGCCGACATAGGTGTGCGTGCCGCGCACGCGCACCTCGTACCAGGCCAGGCCGACCTCTTCCCAGGATACAAACCAACCGGTCTTGGCGATCACCGCATAGTCGGGCAGCGGCTCGGCGGCCAGCATGTGGGCGCAGCCGGCGCCGTGGCCGGCGCCCCCCGGCATGCCCGGCCGGCTGTCGGTCGGCATCCCTCCGGCGCCAAAACCCAGGCGCAGCTGCCCCGCCAGCGGGGCGCCGGCTGCGACCAGGGCCTGGGCGGCCACCAGGATGCAGGCGGCATGACCCTTGGGGTTCTGAGCGCCAAGGCCGAACACGAAATCGCCCTTGCGCCAGGCTTGGGCTCGCATGTCTGGCCGCCACTCTCCAGCCCAGGGCAGATCCTCGGCTGGAGCGTTGGAGGTCACGGTGTCGATCGGCGCGTAGAGCAGCAGAGAGGGACCTTGGCCCGCGCCGCCAAGCCATCCGACCGCATTCGACTGCTGATCGGTGATGGGCTGCTCGTCTGCGTCGATGCCCCGCTGGGTAAGCCATTGGGCGATCTGTCGCGCCAGAGGGCCTTCCTCACCGGTCGGCGACGGAACGTCGACGAGCATCTCCAACGCCTCGGCCAGGCGATCGCCTTGGATCCACTCGTCGGCCCGCGCGCACGCCGCTTGGAGGCGTGCGTCCAGGGTCAACGCCGCTTCTTCTGGTCGGGCGCGCCGATCCAGGTCCCCGTCGTGCGGGTCAGCAGCCAATAAACCAGGGTGCGTCCGAGCCAAGCCATCAGTTCGTCTCCGGCTGATCAAGGAAGGCGCGCACGATGTGGAAATAGTGCTCGGGCCGCTCTTCCTGCAGGTGGTGGGACGCCGCATCGAGGATATGGACCTGTCCCCGCTGAACCATGCGCGAGAGCATCAGCGGGTAGTCTGGCTGCAGGAAGGCGTCATTCATGCCCCAGCAGAACAGGGTGGGGCAGGCGACCTGGCCAAGCGCCTGGGTCAGGTCCTGCCAGTCGCCGCGCGGACTGTCCGAGCGGGCGGCCAACGCCATTTCGCCGGGGTCCAGGCTCTGGCGGTAACGCATCTCGACGGTTTCGTCCGGCAGCAGGTCCGGGTTGTACCATTCGAGCCGAGCGATCAGGGCTCGCATCTTCTCCTTGGTCGGACCTTCGCCGCCGTAATAGACGTCGCGGGCGTTGCGACCTCGGCGGCCGTTTTCGGGCAGCGGAGCCAACGGGCCGTAGAACACTGGCATCGAGCCGGTGATGGTCAGCGACCGGACCCTGTCGGGATAGGTCGCGGCCAGGCACAGCGCGATCGTGCCCCCCCACGAATTGCAGACGATATCGGGGCGGTCCACCCGCAGCGCGTCGAGCAGGCCCACAATCGAGTGCGCGTGGAAGTCCCACATCGGGCCCTGGATTGGCGACTTATCTGATCGGCCATATTGCAGGAGGTCGGGCATCAGGCAGCGCCGATCCCTGGCGAACAGCGGCGCGACGACGGCGAAGTCCGACCAGGCCGTGCAGCCTGGGCCGCCGCCGTGGAGGAACAATACCGGAGGGCCTTCGCCCATCTCGATCAGGTGATACGCACGGCCATCGACGTCGACCATGCGGCCGGCCGGAGGCGCTGGGGGGCGCAGATCCATTCTTAATGCTCCAGCGTCTTGACGTGATTGACCTTCAGGCGGCGTCCATCGCCCGTCTTGGGCGGGGCCGGCGGCGCCTTAGCCTTCGGTTTGGGGTTGAGTTCGGAGAACAGCTTGCGCCATTCGATCAGAGAGATGTCGGGGCGGTAGAGGCGCTCAGGCGGCGCGTCCGTTTCCGCCACCATCCAATGGTCCTGACCCGAGAACTGACCGTGGAACAGCCAACGGATCGCGGTGAGATAGTGTGCATAGAACAAGAGGCGCGAGAGGCCCTTCTTGAACTGCACCATGACGCCGACATAGCGCGTCCGGTTCTCGTCGATCGGGACGTAGAACTCGTAGTGGATGAACTGCGGGTAGGCGATGCGCAGCACGCCCGGCAGCGAGAGCGAGGCGAACCCCTTCAGCGGCAGGCCGGCGATGTACGGGTCGTTCTTGGCGGCCCCACCGGTATTGCCCAGCATCTTGCCCTGAGTGTGCCGCGGCTTGGCCTTCCACCAGCGCTGGTTGGACCATTTGCCCAGGCCGGGGAAATCGGCCTCCCAGTGACGCTCGTCCTCGACCCGGTAGAGCCAACGGCCATCGCGCTCGATGTGGATCAGGTTCCAGGTCGGCATGACCTTGAAGGTTCGCCAGATCGCGGTGCGGTGCAGATACTTGGCGTGGCCTTCGTCAAAGCCGTTTTCGGCATAGAAGCGCCAGTTGCCCTCACGCTCCTCGATGCGCCCCCCGACCGCGTAGGGCGGAGGATTGACCAGCTCCTCCGGTAATTGGGCGTCCAGCGGCGGCGCTTGGGTCTCGCCATCGCCGACGAACACCCACACGAGGCCCAGTCGCTCCTCGGCCGGATAGGTCCGCACGGCCACAGCGCCGCACATCCGAGAATCCGGACCGTCGGTGATCGCCGCGACCATCTCCCCGTCGCTCAGGCGATAGGTCCAGCCGTGATACGGGCAGGTAAGGGTGTCGGGAAACTCCTGGATGCCTTGCGACAGCTTGACCCCGCGGTGCGGGCAGCGATCGTGCAAAGCCTTGGGCGACCCGTCCTCGGCCCGCATCAGAACGAGATTCTGACCGCAAACACGCACGGCGTACGGCTTCTTGCTCACCGTGTTGGCCCAGGCGACCGGGTACCAGTAGTTGAGTAGCCCGCCAGCGGCGGCCTCATATTCAGGCCAGGCGTCCCAGGTTCGGCCGAGCTGATATTTGCGCGCGTCCGCACCTTTTGTTGGCTGAACATCCGTCATTTCTTCGACGCCTCCACCCCGCCGATCTCGTTGTCGTCTATCTTGTATACCGAATACAATGCTGGGTACAAGCTGTGACGGCAACGGGCGGAAATCGCTCGTTCACAGGGTTATTGTCCGTGTCGTTCGCTGCGAAGTCCGGTATACCGTGCACGAAAATAGGGCGGAGGATGTATGGGACTCGTTCAGCAGCCGGACGCGGGCGTAATCGTCGACGGCAAGATCCGCTACGTCCTGATGAGGCCTGACGTGCTCATGGGCGTGGCCAGGCACCTGCCGCACAGCGATGAATTCTTCGCGGCGCTCGAAGCTTCCGCTTTCGCCCATGCCCAGGCCTCCTTCTCGGCATACCGCGTCTCTGACCGCTTCGGCGGCGAGGATTTTCTAGCGGCCACCTGCGAGGTTGCTGGCACGCTGGGTTGGGGACGCTGGAGGGTCGTCGACGGCCCGGGCGAGAAGGCCATCGAGGTCGCCAACAGCCCATTTGCAGAAGGCCACGGTCCGTCGGCCCGTCCGGTCTGCGCCCCGATCGCGGGCGTGCTGCGGGCGGTGGCCTTGGTCGGCTACGACGTCGAGGTGACCGTCAAGGAGCAGCTTTGCGCCGCCGAAGGCCACGCGCGTTGCTGCTTTCGCCTCAGCTGGCCCCTGGAGCTTGCCAAGGGCGGCCTGAGCTCGCCAGGCGAGCGCTGAACGGGAGCGCCTGCGCGCGGCGGCGGCGAGACCAAACGGACGGCGGGAGACAAGTCCCTTGAAGGCTGCGGAGCCTGCGGCGGGGCTATGCGTCGGCGGTCCGCCTGCGCCGGGTGGAGTGGCAGGACTCAATATCGGAGCAGGGCCCTACTGTCGCGGGGCGTTCCTCGCGGCCCAAATGGCCCACTCTTGGTCGCGGTTAGGCGCTCCTGGATCGCTAAGTCACTCTTTCCAATGTGAATCCCAGTAATTGTATGCGGTATACAAAGTGTGCGAACTGTGCGATGGAAGGGCGATCCAGGAATGAGCGGCGCCGGCCGCCGCCTACCGGCCGCATCAAACCCGCCGAGCGGCGGAGAGGAGTTCCATGCCGCGTATCACCTACATCGAACACAGCGGCGTCGCCCACGAGGTCGACGCCAAGCCATGCGTCACCTTAATGGACGCGGCGGTGCGCAACGGCGTGCCGGGAATCTTGGCCGACTGCGGCGGGGCCTGCGCGTGCGCCACTTGCCACGTCTATGTCGACGAGGCCTGGCTGGCGGCCACGGGAGCGCCCAGCGCCATGGAGGCGTCCATGCTCGACTATGCCGAGGCGGTGGCTGACAACAGCCGACTTTCCTGTCAGATCAAATTGACCGACGCGCTCGACGGAATGATTGTGCGCCTGCCCGAGAGCCAGGGCTGAGCGGCGGCGGGGCCGGCGTCTAGCCGGCCACCGCTTTCATCGACACGTTCGGATCGGCTAGTCGGGCCGGATCCACAGGCGTCTGCCTTTGGATCAGTTGCTTGCCGGCCATGAATTCGGGCGGTGCATTGATCGCTTCGACCTGGCGGAGAACGTCTTGTTTGAGGTGAAAGACCGCGAAACTTCCACTCTCGGGATCGCCGCGCACAACCACCTGATCGATGTCGAGGGCAAAGCCAGCGACCTGAAGCTTCAAGTCGAATTGATCCGACCAGTTCCAGGGTGTCTCGGGCGCTGGCGTGGGCTTGCCTGCGATATGGGCTGCGGCTTGCTTGGCCTGTTCGAGAGCGCTGGGCACGCTTTCGGGGCACAGCCACCGCTCGTAGAGGGCGTAAGGGCGCTCCGTGCAGTCGCCGATCGCATAGACGCCTGGCGTGGAAGTTCGCGCGTCGCCATCGACCACGACGCCACGGCCGCAAGCCAAGCCTGCCGCCTTGGCCAGTTCAATGTTCGGCAGGACGCCCACCCCGACGACGACCACGTCGCAGGCGATAACCTCTCCGTCCGCCAGCGTCACGCCCGTTACTTGGCCGTCACGGCCCTCGAAGCCAACGACCTGGGCGTTCAGCCGAACGTCCACGCCCCTAGCGCGGTGGTAGGTCAGATAGAAATCGGCCACCTGCGGACTGGCCGACCGAGCCAGAAGACGGGGCGCTCGCTCCACCACGATAGCCTGGGCGCCCAACGCGTGCGCCGACGCGGCCACTTCCAGTCCAATATAGCCGCCGCCGACCACGACGACACGTTGGCCGGGACCTATGCGCGTCTTGAGGGTCTCGGCGTCAAGCGTCGTGCGAAGCGTCTGAACGCCGATCAGGTCCGCGCCCGGGATCTGCAGTTGGATCGGGCGTGCGCCCGTGGCGATGATCGCCTGATCAAAGGCCAGAGATTGCCCATCGACCAAGACGCGTCCAGCTTCGACGTCGAGCGTTTCGACGCGCGCGCCCAGGCGCAGGTCGATATTGGCTTCGACGTAGAATTCAACTGGGCGAAGCGCCAAGGACTCTTCGTCGGCGTCGCCCTTGAGCCAGGCCTTGGAAAGGGGCGGTCGCTGATAGGGCGGGACCGCCTCGTCCCCCAGCACGATAATCCGCCCATCGCTCTGATGCTGGCGAAGCAAGGCCGCGGCCGTACCGCCGGCATGGCCCGCGCCAATGATCACCGTCGTGCCGCTCATTCATCCCTCCGTGTTCGTTAGACGTTGCGTACACTGTATACATGAGCGCTGGCAACGGGCCGCGAAAGGGCCCTGTTTCGACGCTATTGACCGCGCAATGTATACCGGATACCAAACTCGTGTTCTGTGCAGCTAGGCCGCCGCAAGCGATGACGTTAGCGCCCGTAGGCCATCCCGGAGGAACCACAATGTCCACGACCGAGGCGTCCGAGCGCGAGGCTATCGCCGCGACCGTTCAGAAGTACATTGACGGGATCGCCAACTCGTCGCCCGACGTGCTGCGCGAAGCCTTTCACGCCGATGCGGTCATGACCGGGTACTTTGGCGACAGCTATATGGTGACCCAGAACGCTGGCGAAATGATCGCCGCCTTCATGGACGCCATGCCGCCCACCTCAGAGCACAGCCCCAACTTTCAGGGCCGCATCCTGAGCATTGTTCAGCACGGCACCATGGCCGCGGCCGAGATCGCCGAGGACCAACTGCAGGGCAAGGACATGAAGACCTTCTTCCACCTGCACAAGATCGACGGCCGTTGGCAGATCGTCGCCAAGGCGACCTGGGCGCCGGAAGGCTGATCTAGAGCCGAAGGGGTCGTTTCGTGGGAAACACCAGACGCGCGCTCCTAGGCGTCGGCGCGGCCGCCGTGGCTGGCGGGGCGATCTATGGCGGCTCGCAAGTGTTCGGCGCCGGCGCGGATCTCGCACCGGGTCGTTCGCGGGCCAAGCCCATGCGCACCGATCGCACGCCTCCGTCCGAGGCTGATGTCGTCGTCATCGGCGGCGGCAATCTCGGCGCGGCGGCCGCCTATTATCTGGCGCGCGCGGGTCACAGGGTGGTGTTGTGCGAAAAGGGCGCGATCGGCGGCGAAGCCTCCGGTCGTTCTGTTGGCCAGGTCTTCAGCCTGGGCGCCTCGGCCACCGTGCTGCCAATCATCGATCTGGCCAAGCGCATGTGGGTCGACATCAACGCTGAGCTTCAGCAGGAGACAGGCTACCGTCGCAATGGCCTGATCATGAAGATCGCCGACGCCGAGCAGCGGCACTACTGGGAAGGCTGGAAGCGCGATCGCGGTGACTTGGCGAATTCGGCCGTGCTGCTCGACGCTCCCGCGACGAGAGCGCGTGTCCAAGCCGCCTCGCCCTGGTCCGGGGCGATCTTTGACCCTACCGATGGATGCGCCGAGCCCACCCTCGTGGCGACGGCCTTTGCAACGGCGGCACAGAAGCTTGGCGCGACCATCGTTGCGCCGTGCGCTGTTCGGGGCTTTGAGACCTCGGCAAGCGGTGTGTCGTCGGTGATCACCGAGGCAGGTGTGATCCGCACGCGCAACGTGGTCTGCGCTGGTGGGGCCTGGTCGTCGGCGTTCTTCCATAACTTTGGCGTCCGGCTGCCGACGGCCGATGTCTTCTCCTGGTGCGCCAGCTTCTATGACGCCCATGGCCCGGATGGCGCCGGTGACTTCGACAACGTCACCTGGCGCAAGCAGATCGACGGCGGCTACACGACTTCGATGCAGGTTTCGACGGCTCCGATCACGCCGCGCCTGCTGCGCGAGATGGGCGCCTTTGGCGACACGGCGGGCGACACCAGCTGGACGGTCAAGCCTCGACTGGGGCGGTATTTCTTCGACGAGCTGCTGGCGGGGGATCGTTGGACGCTCGACCAGGTGACGCCTTTCGAAAAGCGCCGGATCCTAGAGCCAGCTCTCAACCGCGGCGTCGTCGAGGGCGCGCTCAAGAAGATGCGTCAGGAAATCCCGGCCTTTGGCGCGCTTCGGCTTGGCGAGGCGTGGGGTGGGGTGCTTTCGGCCACGCCAGACCAATTGCCCGTTCTGGGCGCGGTTACGAAGATCCCCGGTCTGATCGTGGCCACCGGCTTCACGGACGGGCTCACCTTGGCGCCGGCCGTTGGCAAGGCGGTGGCCGATCTCGTCAGCGGCCGGCCGACGGACTTTGACCTGAAGCCGTTTAGCATCGAGCGGTTTGAGGGGTAGCCATGCCGCGCCCGTTTCCGATCGCGAGCTGGAACTCCGTCGCCAGCGGGGCCGTGCGCGGCGTCCTGTTCACCGCCCTCATCGTTCTCACGGCTTGCGAGGCAAAGCCTGTGACCAAGATCGACACAGTCGCCTTGCGAGAGGAGCTGCGCGCTAGCCAGCTGGCCTGGGGGCAGGCTTGGAAGGATCGCGACGCGGCCGCGATTCTCGCCCACTACGCGTCCGACGCCGTGCTCTATGTGCCCGGCGCGCCGCCCAGTCGCGGCGCGGCGGTGTTCACCCCCTTCGTCCAGGCTGTGGTCAGCGACCCCAACTTCTCCCTCTCCTGGACCGTGGACGACGTTCGCGTCGCCGCCAGCGGGGACATGGGCTCCATTACGGGCGCCTACCGGCAGCACACACCTTCGAAAACGCCGGCCGGCTACGTCGTGGAGACCGGTCACTACGTCACCGTCTTCGAGCGCCGCAACGGTCATTGGCTAGCGGTCAGCGAGATCAACACGCCGGGGCCTGCCTCGGACCAAGCTCAAGGCCTGTAAGGAACCCCGTGTCCGACATCGAAAGCATTATGCGTGCGGGACCGATCATCGCGGTCTTGACCCTGGACGATCCCAGCCAAGCGCGCGCGCTGGCGCAAACCTATGTTGAGGCCGGGATCGCCGGCCTGGAGGTGACGCTGCGCACGCCACGCGCCCTCGAGGTCATGGCGCGGATGGCCGAAGTCGACGGCGCCGTCGTCGGCGCCGGCACGGTGCTCAATCGCGATCATCTGAAAGCCGCCGTCGATCACGGGGCGCAGTTCATCGTTTCACCGGGCCTGACGTCGCCGGTCGCCGAAGCGGCTGCGAGCGCGAATGTCGCCTATCTGCCGGGCATCGCCAATTCCGGGGACATCATGCGAGGGCTCGATCTCGGCCTTTCGCACTTCAAGTTCTTCCCGGCCGAAGCCTCGGGGGGCGTCAAGGCGTTGAGCGCCCTGGCCGCGCCGTTCGCCGCCTGCCGTTTCTGTCCGACTGGCGGCGTCAATCCCGACAATCTTCGCACCTGGCTGGACACCCCTGGCGTGCTGTGCGCGGGCGGGACCTGGCTCAATCCCAAGCCGGGCGAAGACCTGGCCACGCTCGGCGAGCGGGTCGCCAGCGCCGTGAAACTAGCGCGCGGGCGATAGAGCCCGCGCATAGCCAAGCTCGGGGCGCCCCTCGGGGGATAACCTTTTTCGATGAGGAGCAAGCATGTCTATCGAAGGAAATTGGACCATTGTCGTCAAGTCGCCGATGGGGAAGGAAGCTTCGTTGCTTTCGGCCAAGGCCAATGGCGAGGTGCTGACCGGCGTTCTGGGGCCCGTCCCCGGCCAGGAGGGGGAGAGCTCCGACATCACGGACGGCAAGATCGACGGCGCGAACATCAGCTGGAAGGCGGCGATCACCAAGCCGATGAAGATGACCCTGGAGTTCACCGGCACCCTCGCCGGCGACACGCTGAACGGCAAGTGCAAGGCCGGCGCTTTCGGGGTCTACCCCTTCGAAGGGACGCGCGGTTAGTTGCTACGGACGTCCTCCTTGCCGGTCTTCGCCGGAGGAGGGGCGTCGCGCCGCCGAGCCGTGAGCCGTTGACTGACGGCTTCGGTGGCGTTCGCTGATCGCCTGTCAGCAAGAGGCCGCCAAGTCCCGCGCCGCCTGCAATGCCAGGCGCTTGTCGATGTTCGCCGCGCCGCCGGACAGGCGGCAGCGCGGCGGTTCGGTCCGACCTAGATCGACTTCAGCATCTCTTTGGCGATGACAAGCTGCTGGATCTGGCTGGTGCCCTCGTAGATCCTGAAAATCCGGACGTCGCGGTAAAGCCGCTCGATGCCGTAGTCGGAGACATAGCCGGCGCCGCCAAAAATCTGCACCGCGCGGTCGGCCACGCGACCCACCATCTCGGAGGCGAAGAGTTTTGAAGCCGCCGCCTCAAGGGTGACGCGCTGTCCCGCGTCGCGCTTGCGGGCGGTGTCCAGGACGAGAGCCTTCGCGGCGAGCACTTCGGTCTTGCTGTCCGCCAGCATCGCTTGGATGAGCTGGAAGCTTGAGATCGGTTGGCCGAACTGCTTTCGCTCGGCGGCGTAGGTCACGCTGTCTGCGATCAGGCGTTCGGCCACGCCCACACAGACGCTGGCGATGTGGATGCGGCCCCGATCGAGCACGGTCATGGCGACCTTGAAACCCTCGCCCTCCAGGCCAAGTCGATTTTCGGCCGGCACCCGGACGTTATCGAAGGTGATGTCATGGATGTGGGCGCCCTGCTGGCCCATCTTCTTCTCGGCCTTGCCGACGGTGACGCCAGCCAGGTCGCTGGGGACGAGGAAGGCGGAGACGCCGGCCCCGCCCTTGGCTTGGGGATTGGTGCGGGCCATGACGGTGAAGAGCTGAGCCTTGGCGGCGTTGGTGATGTACCGCTTGGCGCCATTGAGGATGTAGTAGTCGCCGTCGCGCTCGGCGCGAGTCTGCACCGATCCGCTATCGGATCCGGCCTCGGGCTCGGTTAGGGCAAAGGATGTCACCGTGTCACCCGAGGCGATCCCGGGAAGCCATCGGGCCTTCTGTTCCTCTGACCCGAACATCACCAGGCCCTGGCTGCCGATGCCGATATTGGTGCCAATCGTGGAGCGGAACACCGGCGCGGCGTGGCACAGAGCCATGATGGCGCTCGCCTCCTCCTCCATGTTCAGCCCAAGCCCGCCGTATTCTTCAGGAATGGAGAGGCCAAAAAGGCCGAGCGCCTTCATCTCCTCGATCACGTCGGCAGGGACGGCGTCCTCTTCGGATACCTTGCCTTCGATCGGCCGCAAGCGCTCGGCGGCGAAGCGCTCGATGGCCTCCAGGAGCGCGGTGAATGTTTCGGGATCAATCATGTCGTCTCTCGGTCAGGAAGGGCGTTGAGGTCAGACGCGCTCGAACGCCAGGGCTGCGCCCTGGCCGACGCCGATGCAGAGGGTGGCCAGGCCGCGCTTGCCGCCGGTGGCTTCCAGCTGGCGCAGGCCGGTGAGCACCAGCCGCGCGCCAGAGGCGCCGAGCGGGTGCCCCAGGGCGATGGCGCCGCCGTTGGCGTTCACGTGGTCGCCGTCGTCGGGCAGGCCTAATTGGCGCAGGACGGCTAGACCCTGGGCGGCGAAGGCCTCGTTCAGCTCGACGACGTCGAAGTCGCCGATCGAGAGCCCGGTCTTGCCCAGCATCTTGCGCACCGCCGGCACGGGGCCGATCCCCATGACGCGCGGCGGCACGCCAGCGGTGGCGTAGCCGGTGATCCGCGCACGCGGCGTCAGGCCATGGCGCTTCACCGCATCCTCCGAGGCCACGATCAGCGCGACGGCCCCGTCATTGACGCCCGAGGCGTTGCCGGCGGTCACCGTGCCGCCTTCGCGGACCACGGGCTTGAGCTTGGCGAGCGCCTCAGGCGTGGTCTCCCGCGGGTGCTCGTCGCGCTCGACGAGGGTCGGGCCGGCCTTGCCGGGGATCTCGACCGGGGTGATTTCGCCCGCCAGGAAACCATTGGATTGGGCGGACGCGGCGCGCTGCTGGCTGCGTAGCGCGAAGGCGTCCTGGTCCTCGCGGCTGACCTGGTAGTCGGTGGCGACGTTCTCGGCCGTCTCGGGCATGGAGTCCACGCCATAGGCCTTGCGCATGGCCGGGTTCACGAAGCGCCACCCGATGGTGGTGTCGAAGATCTCGGCGTTGCGCGAGAAGGCGCTGTCGGCCTTGCCCATCACGAAGGGGGCTCGGCTCATGCTCTCGACGCCGCCGGCGATGACGAGATCGTTCTGACCGGAGAGAATAGCGCGGGCGGCGTAGCCGACGGCCTCCAGGCCCGAGGCACAGAGACGATTGACGGTGACGCCGGGGACCTCGACCGGATAGCCGGCCAGCAGCAGCGCCATACGGGCGACGTTGCGGTTGTCTTCGCCGGCTTGGTTGGCGCAGCCCAGCACCACCTCGTCGATGGCCGAAAGGTCGAGGCCGGGGTTGCGCGCGGCCAGAGCCCTCAACGGAATCGCCGCCAGATCGTCGGCGCGCACCTTGGAGAGCGCGCCGCCGTAGCGACCGATCGGTGTGCGGGTACCGGCGCAAATATAGGCCTCAGCCATTCCTCATCCTCCTGGTGGCGCGCGACCTGGCGCTTTCGACGCGACCTAAGAGGGGCTGTTCACAGCGTCAAGAATTCGTACAAATGTGCGTAGTGCGCACATTTGGGGTTAGGGCGAGCGAATGGGCGGTGGAAGCGATGACCAGGACAAGGACTTCGTGCAGGCGTTTGCCCGCGGGTTGGAGGTCATCCGCGCCTTTGACTCCGACCACCCCCAGATGACGCTGTCCGAAGTCGCCGAGCGCACCGGTCTGACCCGCGCCACGGCGCGACGGCTGCTGCTGACCCTCGTCTCGACGGGTTACGCCCTGTCGGATAGAAGAGGCTTTCGGCTGGCGCCCCGCATCCTTGATCTTGGCTACGCCTATCTATCATCTCTAGATATCTGGGAGCGCGCCCAGGTCGTCCTGACCGACGTGACCCGCGAACTTGGCGAGTCGTGCTCGGCCTGCGTCCTGGATGGCGATGAGGCGGTTTATGTCGCGCGCGTCGCCGCTAGCCGCATCACGGCGGTCAATCTGCGGGTCGGCGCGCGTCTCCCCGCCTTCCACACCTCGACCGGACGCATGTTGCTCGCGCACCTCCCGATCCTGGATCTAGAAGCGCTCTTGGAAGGGCGTGTCTTCGAGCGATACACCGACCGGACGATCACCGACGTGGACGCCATACGCGATATCTTGCGCGCCACGCGCCAGCGGGGCTGGTCGCTGTCAGATCAGGAATTCGAGGTCGGCCTCATGTCGGTGGCCGTGCCGCTGCGCGATCGGGCCGGGCGCGTGACCGCCGCGATCAATGTCTCGGCGCACACCTCCCAACTCACAGCCGAGGCGCTGAAGGAACGCGCCTTGCCTCTGCTCTTTCGGGCCGCCGAGCGCATCGGCGCCGTCTAGGTTCAGGCGTCGCGCGCCAGGTTCTTCGCCGTGGCGGCCAACAGGGCCTGATTTTCCTGGCGCGGTCGGGCGCGGCGACGGCAAGTCCGCGGCCCGCAAGCGTGACGTTGATCGCCCAGGGTCCGATGAATGGACGAAGATCCACCAGGATGGCCTGAGCGAGATCGCCCGACGGTCATGTCCGCACCCGCAAGGTTTACCGCGCAGTTATGGCGACCCTCCCGAGCCCCCCTCCCAGCAACGTCTAAAAAGTCCATCTGACGGAACAATTGTGAGCCAGAGGGTGAAAAGTTCAAGCAAGCGGACTCTTCGCGCTTGACTCGATCTTCAATCCTGGCGAGGCAGGAAAAGGACCGCGGTGTGGAAACTCCGGGTTTTAGAAGTCCGTATGATGGACGTTTGGGGGGTGAGATGGTGCAAGCGACTGCGGCGGTTCAGCCGTCGATTTCTGAACAAGCGACGAGCGCCAGCATCGAGGTTGGCGGAGCGAGCGTGACGCTCTACGATTCCGGACTTCCGGTGAACGGGACGGCCAGCCGCGCACCCATCGTGCTTCTTCATGGCACCGGCGGGACGGCGCTATCGCATTTCGGTTTCCTGCTGCCAATCCTCGCCCTTAATCAGCGTGTCATCGCCCTCGACTTCGCGCCTGTCGCTGATCTCGAAGCGATGTCCCTGGATGACCTCGTGGCTCAGGCTCGCGCGGTGATCAAACACGCCGTCGACGATGCGCCGGTCACGGTCCTGGGCTATTCTCTCGGCGCCGTGGTCGCCGCCGCGCTGGCCGCCCGTCATCCCGAGGTCACGAAGAATCTCGTCCTGGTCGCCGGCTGGATGGCGACCGACGCGCAACAAAGGCTACGCAACAGCGTGTGGACGGCGCTGTTCGATGCAAAGAGCCCGCAGCTCGCCGAGTTCACCGTGTTCACCGCGTTCAGCCCGTCCTTCCTGCGCGCGATGGCGCCGGCCCAATTGCAACGGTCGTTGCAATCGATCCGACCAGGGCCGTTCGATGCTGCTCAGATGCGCATCAATCGCGACGTTGATATCGCGGCCGAGGTTGCCTGCATCAAGGCGCCGACCCTGGTGGTGGGCTGTGCGCGCGATCAGATGGTCCCGGCGGCGCACAGCAAGGCGCTGTTCGGGCTCATCGATGACTGCCGCTACTACGAGGCTGACTGCGGTCACGCGATCATCTTCGAGCGCCCCGCCGAACTCGCCCAACTTGTCGACCAGTTCAACGAACAGCCCGACCGCCACGCCCCTGGCGTTCGCATCGCCAACGATCGCCCCTAGGAGGCCGAGATGACCACGACACCATCCCAATCGTTTGACATCGTCATCGTCGGCTCCGGGTTCGCCGGCGTGGCCATGGCCGCCCAGCTCAAGCGTCGCGGCATGGACGACTTCGTCCTTCTGGAGCGCGCGGACGATATTGGCGGGACATGGCGTGACAATACCTATCCTGGCGCGGCTTGCGACGTGCCGTCGCCCCTCTATTCCTTCTCTTTCCGCCTTAATCCGGACTGGTCGCGCCTGTTCGCGCCGGGCCACGAAATCTTGCGGTACCTGAAGGACGTGGCCGAGGAAGAGGGGATAATGCCCCACGTGCGCCTCTCTACGCCGGTCGAAGAGGCCGCCTGGAACGAAGCGACCGGGCGCTGGACTGTACGGACGGCCAACAGCGTCTTTGACGCGCGTGTGCTCGTGTTCGGGATGGGTCATCTCGCGGATGAGGCGATGCCGGCGATCCCTGGGCTTCAGGGTTTCACAGGCGACGTGTTCCACTCGGCGCGGTGGCGTCACGATATCGATGTCAGTGGCAAGCGCATCGGGATCGTAGGCTCTGGCGCTTCGGCGATCCAGATTGTGCCGGAGGTCGCCAAATCCGCGGCGGAGGTCGTGGTTTTCCAGCGTAGCGCGCCGTACATCATGCCGCGCCTGGATCGGGCCTTCAGCGAGTCCGATCGGCGCACGTTTCGACGCAATCCCGACCTGATGCGGGAAATGCGGGAAAACATCTTCTGGTATCTGGAATCGACCTTCGCGTCGCGGCGCGGCATCCCGTCCTATCTCAAGGAAAACAAGCGCCTGGCCCTGGCGCACCTAAACGCCCAGGTTCAGGATGAAACCTTGCGGGCGGTGCTGACGCCTGACTACGAAATTGGCTGTAAGCGGGTCCTGCTTTCGAACGATTACTACCCGACCATGACGCGGGAGAACGTGGTCGTCGAACCCTCGGCGCTCGCTGGCGTGGATGGGGCCACGGCGCAAGGCGCCTCTGGGGCGGGCTACGACGTGGACGCCCTGATATTCTGCACCGGGTTCGAAGCCGCCCGGCCGCCTTTCGCCAAGATCGTCCGGGGGCGCCACGGACAGACCCTGGAGGACGCCTGGGCCGATGGCATGGAGGCCTTTGCCTCCACGACCGCCCACGGCTTTCCCAATTTCTTCATGCTGAACGGGCCAAACACGGGGCTTGGCCACAACTCGATCGTCTACATCATCGAATCCCAGGTCGACTACGTCTTGGAAGCGCTCGATTGGATGGAGCGCGAGGGCGTAGCGACTCTGGAACCGGATGCGGCGGCGCAGGCGGCTTACGTCGATGGGCTCCAAGATCAAGCGCGCGGCACGGTGTGGCTCAGCAACGGCTGCAAGAGTTGGTATCTGGACCCAGGCAGCCGCAAGCTCACGCTCGTCTGGCCCGACTTCACTCACGCCTTCCGTCACCGCAACGGCAGCTTCTCTCCAAGCGGGTACGTCGCCGAGCCGCGCGCCGAGCCGCTGGTCCCAACGCCCGTGCTTGCTGACGCCTAGGCTCAGGAGGCTGCGCGAGCGGTCGCGCAGCCTCCGGCGCCCGTAATCAGAGCCCCGCCCAAGTTGGCGACCGCTTAGCGCATCGTTCGGGTGGGGCTCGAATGATCCCTCCGCCCGCGGCCGCCGCTGCCCCGCGGTGGGGCCGGCGCACGGCCTCCTTCCAGGCCGCTGCCTGGCTATCGCCCCGAACGGTGTTCCAAGAGCCGGCTCCGGCGACCTCGGGCGAAGGGCTGGAGATCCCGAGCTCTCCTGACCCGATCCTCGAAGATGACAGGTCCCTCGACGCCTGCGGCGGGCGCCCGCGCCCCGTTCGTCCCTCCGCCTATCGTCGCCTTAATAGCGGGTAAAATTCGACTATTTGCTTAGCCGCAATTTGTCGGCACTCGTCGAAGATGCCGGCGGCGTTCATAAAAAAGGTAAGAACCATAATCGGTTGCGCTGATTTGCCTTTAACCTGAGCCACATCTGGCGGCAGGTGTCCAAAAAGCAACGTTTTCCGAATGGTGGACAAATATCGAAAAACGGGCTTGACCAGACCGCGTCTGGCAGGATGTCATCGGCCTGTTGCTTGAGGAGCTCGGCGGCGGGGCGGGGAGGCGCGGTTCGTACCGGGCTTTCGAAAGTACGAGAGCCGTCCTCTCGAGCTTGAAGGTGAAGTCATCCCGCGGGCTGTCACCGCAACCAAGCGGGAAGGGGAAGGAATCTTGCGAATGCAACAGATGAAAAAAGGCGCGCGCGCCCAGTTCTTTTCGACGGTAAGTTGCGCGGCGCTGCTGCTGTCGGTCGCGCCGCTCGGGGCGCATGCTCAAACGGCGGCGCCGTCCAACGAAGCGGTCACCATCGGCGAAGTCATCGTCACGGCCAGCCGCCGCGCGGAAACCGTATCCAAGCTTCCGTTCAACGTGACCGCCTATGGCGGCGAACAGCTGCAAAGGAGCGGCGTGTCGGACGTCGCGGCCCTGACCAAGCAGGTTCCCAATTTCTCAATCCAAGATAACGGCGCGCGCACGCAGGCGTCGTCGATCCCGATCATTCGCGGTCTGAACGCCTCGCAGGCCGTTCTGGCCGGCGCTCGCTACTTCCAGAGCCCCGTGGGGTTCTATCAGGGCAATGCGCCGATCACTGGCGCCTTCCCGCTCTATGATCTTGAGCGCGTTGAGGTCCTGCGCGGCCCGCAAGGCACGCTCTACGGCGCCGGCTCGCTGAGCGGCGCGGTGCGGCTCGTTCCCGTCGATCCCAAGCTTGGCCAATTTTCGGGCAGCGCCTCGGTCTCGGGCGGCGTCGTTTCCCACTCCAAAAAGAACAACTATTCGGGACAGGCCATCGTCAACATTCCGCTGGGCGAGGACGCCGCCCTGCGGATCGGCGCGCGTCACGAATATCAGGCCGGTTTCATCGACTATCACGATGTTCTCAAGCGTGAAGGCGACAACTACCTGACGGGCCTTCCGGTTCTTGCGACGCCATCGGACGTGGCCAACAGCCCCGGCGTCTACTTCACCCAGAAGGACGGCAACTACGCCAAGACGACGGGCGCGCGCGCCGCCTTCATGTGGAAGCCGACCGACGCCTTCAGCCTGAACCTGGCCTACAACTATGCCCGCTCGCGTGGCGTCGGCGGCAATATCGACAATAGCCGCTTCCCCGGCGGCCCCTCGCCGATCGATCCGCGCCGCACGCTACAGCCCACTGGCGAGTACGAGCGCTCACTGCCGAGCCTGGAGCCTTGGAGCCGCCGCTCGCAACTGGCTAGCCTGGACGCTTCCTACGACCTCGGCTTTGCCACCCTCGCCACCACGATGACCTACGGCAAGACGCACGGTCAGGCGCTCAACGACTCGACGGTCAACCTTCTGGGCACGCCAGCGGGCTTCTACTACACCGGAACCCCGGCCAATCCGCGCACCGTGATCCCCAACGCCTACCCCGATCGCGATCGGTCCTACACCCAGGAATTCCGCTTGGTGTCGAACGCGGGAAGCAAGTTCGACTACGTCGTCGGCGCGTTCTTCCAGCAGCAGCGACGCTATCTGGGCCAGTTCATCTACGCCCCGGGCGCGGACACGCAGAGCCTGGCGGCTGGCGGCGGATCGAAGAAGCCGATCGCCGCGGGCGGAACCTATGTGCCGCTTTATGCCAACAGCCTAGCCTATCGCCAGGAAACGGCCCAGGACTTCAAGGACTACTCGGCCTATGGAGAACTGACTTGGCATATCACCGACGCCTGGCAGGTTACGGGGGGCGGCCGCTACTTCCATCAGACTTTCGATCAAAAGCTGACGGCGGCCAGCTCGCTCTTCTTCTTCACGCTCGATGAGCGGAGCGGCTCGAAGGGCAACGATCAAATCTTCAAGTTGAACACGTCTTACAAGTACGACGGCTCCAACCAGGTCTACGCCACCTGGTCTCAAGGCTTCCGTCGCGGCGGCGCCAACGCTTTCGCGACAACCGGCGGGACTCTCGAGCCGCGCGAGTTGCTCAGCTATGCGCCGGACAAGACGAACAACTTCGAGCTGGGCGCCAAGGGCACGTTTGCGCGGATCTACTACTCGGCCGACGTCTTCTATGTCTCTTGGGACAAGGCCCAGATCGACATGCAGACGCCTTACAACCTGACCTCGGTGGTTCTGAACGCCAAGAAGGCCGCGTCGAAGGGCGTGGAGCTCGAACTCAACGGCCCGATCCTGGATACGGGCGTGAACTTCAACTTCGGCCTCGCCTACGCCAAGGCCCGGCTGAGCGATAGTTTCGCGTTCGCCGCCGGCAACGGCGCGGGCGGCGTGGTGGCCAACGCCATCCGTGGCTCCAAGGGCGATCGCCTGCCCGGCGCTCCGGACTGGAGCGGCGCGGTGAACTTCAACTACAAGCAAGATCTCGGCGACGTCGGTTCGCTGACCTACGCCCTCGGCGCGGATTTCCGCAGTTCGACGGTCAACCTGCTGTCCAGCTACAGCAAGAACATCCCGACCCGCGTCGCGCCGGGCTATGTCATGCTCAATGGCAGCGTCTCGTTCGCCCACGATGGCTGGGAAGCGCAGCTCTACAGCTCGAACCTTCTCGACAAGCGCGTCGCCTACGCGAACGCGCCGCAAAGCCTCACGTCGAGGGCGAAGCTCGGCGCCTGGGGAGACTACACCCCGGTCTCGCGGCCGCGAGAAGTCGGCATTCGCCTGACGCGCAGGTGGTGACCTCTGCACAAAGCTGAAGTCTAGGCGAAGTGACTTGCCCCGCCGGTCGATCCGGCGGGGCTTCTTCGTCTGTGCGCGAAGCAAAGCGCCTGGTCGGTGTTATGCGGTCTCGTCGGGGTCGATCCCGGCCGCCCTCAGGCCATCCAGCAATGGGCCCAGGTGATGCGTGTAGTGGCGCCAGCGCCCGTCGGAGGTGCGATAGATCGGCTGGCGCACCTGAGCCGCGCTAGCGGTCGCCGAGGCGGTGGTGTTGCGCTCGACGCTCGCCATGGCCTCGCGCCATTCCACGCCGACATGCGTCGCGATCTTCGGTCCAAGATCGAGCGGGGCGGCGGTGAGCGCCTCGTAGGACACTTCCATCACGCTCTCGCCGAGCGCGCGTTTCCAGTGGTCCATGAGGTCGCGATAGCCAGCTACATAGGCGGCGAGCTCGGAAAGGTCGTAGCTGAAAGGATAGCCGTTGCTGAAGAGCGTCGAGAACATGGCGAAGGCGTTGTCGGCGGGGCGGCGCTTGAGCAGCACCATGCGGGCCGTCGGCAGGGCCAAGCGTATCGCGCCCATATAGAGGTAGTTCAGCGGCATCTTCTCGAGAACCAGGCCGCCTGGTGGCGGCGCGCCGGCCCTGAGACGATACCCCGTCGCGACGCGGCCGTGATCGGCATTGGCTGCGCGCTCGAAAATGTCGCTCCCAGCTGGCGCGGCCGCCGCCAGTAGCGCCTCCATGAAGTTGTCCGTCTCGCCGTTGGATCGTACATCGAAGCGCCCGGTCAAGATCCGTTCGACAAGGGTGGTTCCCGAACGCGGGAGCCCCAGCACGAAGGCGTATTGATCCGGCGCCGCCAGCGGCGCGTCGCTCAATAGGGCGCTTGAGTAGACCGACTTGAGGCGGGTGAACTTCTGAAGGTCCACCCGCACGTCGTAGCTCAGCGCCTGGCGTCTGAGGGCGGCTCCGGCTTGGAAATGAGCGAAGGCGGCGTCGTAGTCGCCAAGATCGTCAAGTTCCTTGCCCAGCGCATAGTGAAGAAACAGGCGCGCGCCGGGGCTTCCGGCGGCGCTGCGCAGCAGGTCCGTCAACTCGGCGACATGGTCGCCGCCAGAGGCTTGTCGTTTGAGGTGGGAGCGCAGGAGCGCCGCCTGCGCCATGCCGGGATCAAGCCTAAGGCAAGTGTCACAGGCTGCTTCAGCCTCGTTCAATCGACCGACGTTTCGCAGAGCCGTGGCCAGGTTGTAGTGGGCCGTCGCGTCGTTGGGCGCAAGCTCCGTCACCTGGGCGTAGAAACCTCCCGCGATGTCATGCTCGCCAAGCTCAAAGGCCGCAAAGCCGAGCGCCTCGGCGGCTTCCGCGCCGTTGGCTTCCTGACCGGCGAGCTTGCGGATTTCGCCGATCGCGTCTTGCCGGCGTCCGGTCGCGAAAAGCAGGCGAATGTAGTCAGCGTGATGCAGCGAGGGGGCAGGGGCCGCTCGCGCTAATGAGCCTGCCGCGATGAGGTGTTCATCCGCAGGGCCACGCGCTTCGGAATCCATGGGGTGAGCCATCCTCGCCCTAGGCCTCCGCACCATCAAATGGCCGTCCCGCTGCCGACATTTTTCGATAAACTGTCATTTTCGTTGCCGGTGTTGTTTGCCATCTGGATGGGCCGGGCGCTGCTTTAATGTTCAAAAAACCCAAGACGATGCTGAACTCCTCGTCAAGTTGGTTGGCGAACGAGCGCGAGGGGTGTCGAATGTACGCGACTGCGATTAGTCGGGAAAAATCGTCTATTTTCGTTGACGGTGTTGAGCGTGCCTGATGATCTCTCGATGGCGCGCACAAGGACAATCAAGCATGCGCTCGGTAAGAGGGAAGGGAGAACGCCATGGAGTTGGCGCCAGCAGCGGACATTAATCCGCGTCCAGCCGCAAGCGGTCTGCCTGCCGCGTCGGTTCTCGCCGCCATGGGGTTTGGAACGGTCGTCTTCCTTGGGATTTCGACCGCGCCGATCATCCTTGGCGGGTTGGTTCACGCGGGCCGACTGACCAATGAGGGGCTCGGGGTTGTGGCGACCCTGGAACTGGTAGGCATCGCCGTGGGCGCCTTCGCTGGAGCCGGTGGCGGGCTCATGCGCGAGAGCATGGCGATCAAGTCGCTCGCCTGCTGTCTGGTCCTGGCGGCCTTGAACTGGGCGTGCATGGGGGGCGAGGGGGCCGGCTCGATCGGAGCGTTGCGCGCCGGTTGCGGCCTGCTCGAGGGCCTAATCCTCGGCGCGGCGAACCTTATCCTGACCTACAGCCGAAATCCCGAAGCGATGAGCGGCTATTTCCTGGGGGTGACTACGCTTCCGCAGGTCCTGGCGGCTTATTTTCTGACGGGCTATGCGGTCCCGAAGTTTGGCGCCGCGATCGGCTTCCAGCTCATGGCGATCGTCTCGCTCTTTGCCGCGGCTGGAGCGCTGTTCGCATCGAGCGCGCACATTCCGCGGCCCAACACCGAGCCGGTGGCCGCGCGCCGGTGGAGCGCGCTTGGTCTGGCCGCCTTGTTCGCGGTTGTCTTGCAAAACGCGGCCGTGGGCGCCTGTTTTGCCTATATCGTCCAGCTATCAGCGCAAAATCGCGTTCCCGAAGACGTGACAGGTGGCGCGCTTGCCGGGCTGCAGATAACAGCCATGATTGGCTCGCTCTTGGTCGGTTTTGCCGCCCACCGGTTTAGTCAAGCGATCGTGCTCACACTGGGCTGTCTGCTCCAGGTGGCGGTCACATTAGCCTTCCTGCATTGGAAGGCGCCGATAGGCTTTGTGGTCTGCAGCGGCGTCTTCGGCCTTTGCTGGAATGGCCTTCTGCCGTTCGCCCTAAAGCTCATCATCAAAATTGATCCCTCGCGCCATCTGGCGTTGTTCAACACGCCAGCATCGCTCACCGGCTTGGCCATCGGGCCGTTTCTGGCATCGGGGCTCGTCGCGGCGCGTGATGTCGCCCCGGCCTTTAGCCTTGCGGCTGCGCTGTTCGCGGCGGGCGCGGGCCTTTTTGCCGTCATCAATCTTACTCTCGCGCGCGCACGCGCGCGCGGCTGAAGGTCATGGCTGGTCGGAAAGCCCTCAGCGCGTCGTCGCAGGCTTTGCGATGGAGGCAAACTGTGGAACGTTTGCGGCGGGCCGGTTGGCTGGCGCGGGCGTAGGCCCAAGCCGATGGGCGTCCACAGCAGGCGCGGCCATGCTGGTCAATCTGGGTTAAGTTGGTAGGCGGTTGATGACGATCGAAGCGACGCAGAAGAAGGAACGTCCGGCTGGGCACCGTCGTCCCTCGCGCACTCGCGGCGTGGCGCGCTACGAGGCGCTGCTCGAAGCAACTGAAGCCTTGTTGCTCACCCATAGTCCTGACGAGATCGGCCTTTATCAGATCGCCGCCCAGGCCGCCGCGCCACCAGCCTCGGTCTATCATTTCTTTCCGACCAAGGAGGCCGCCTATCAGGCGTTGGCCGAGCGTTATCTGAAGGGTTTGCTGGAGATGCACGCCGAGCCGATTGAAGCTCGCGCTGTCACCACCTGGCAGGCTTTCTTGGCCTACGACATGCGCCGTGGCGTGGACTACTACAACGCCCGGCCTGCGATGCTGAAAATCATCTATGGCGGATACGGCGGCGTCGGCGCGCGCAATATTGACGAGGTCACGACCGACTTGATGTCGCGATCGTCGGGGCGACGCACTCGCAAACTGTTCAACATGCCGCGCGATCCCAATGGGGCGGTCCGTAGTCAGATTGTGCTGGCGATCATCGACGCCTGCTGGACGGCCTCGGTGCGGCTGCACGGCACGATCACGGAGGACTATTTCCAGGAGTCCGTTCGCGCCGTGATCGCCTACCAGCGCCTGTTTCTGCCCGAATATGTCGAGCCGACCGAATTCTTGCGCCAGGCCATCGAGCGCGGGGAAAGCTTCTCTCTCCCCTACGAAGATCGTCCAGCGGAGTTTCAGGCGAGTAGGGCTGAAGGCGCGTCATAGGGGTCTCAGGCGGTTGGGAAGATGCAGGCGCCCGGAGCAGTCCGGGCGCTTTTTTCGTGTTTGGGGCGGGCGTCGCGGGGTGACCGGCTATGCGAGTTGACACGGTCGAACCGCTCCCACATAACAGATAAATATCGACATAAGGGCAGGCCTTTTTTCGCGGTGTCGCCCCTTTCGGAATTGGTGTGGAGGAACGCATGGTCTGGACGAACACCAAGAATAGCGAGCTTCGGGAGCGCGCCCAAAGGGTGATCCCGAACGGCATGTACGGTCACGAGTCGACCATTCTCCTGCCCGATGAATATCCGCAATTCTTCGCCCGTGGCGAAGGTAGCCATATCTGGGACGTCGACGGTAACAAGTACGTCGACATGATGTGCGCCTACGGACCCAACCTCCTGGGCTACGGCTTTGAACCTGTTGAGCGGGCCGCAGCCGAGCAGCAGGCGCGCGGCGATACGCTCACCGGACCTTCGGAGGTGATGGTCACGCTGGCCGAGACCATGGTCGACATGGTGTCGCACGCCGACTGGGCAATGTTCTGCAAGAACGGCACAGACGCCACGAGCATCGCCATTGTCGCGGCGCGAGCCCATACCGGGCGTCGCAAGATCCTTTACGCCAAGGGCACTTATCACGGCGCCGCCGCGTGGTGCACGCCGCGCGCCAATGGCGTCCTGCCGGAGGACCGGGCGCACATCGTCTATTACGAGTACAACGACCTCGACAGTCTTGAAGCGGCCTTCAAAGAGCACGCCGACGACGTCGCCGGCGTTCTGGCTACGCCGTTCGTGCATGAGGTTTTCCGTGATCAGGCCCTGGCCGAGCAGGAATTCGCCCGGGGTGCGCGCGAGCTCTGCGACAAGTACGGCGCTCTCCTGATCCTCGACGAAGTCCGCGCGGGTCTGCGTTTGGCGCGGGACTGCGGCTGGGAGCAGTATGGCGTTCGCCCTGACCTGTCCTGCTGGGGCAAGTGTATCGCCAACGGCTACCCGATTTCCGCGGTCCTGGGTTCCGACCGTGTCCGCAAGGGCGCCACGGAAATCTACGTCACCGGCTCCTTCTGGTTCTCGGCCGTGCCGATGGCCGCGGCGGTGGAGACGCTCAAGCAAGTGCGCGAAACCGATTACCTTGAACGAACGATCGCCGCGGGGCAGCGGCTGCGCGACGGACTGCAGCAGCAGGCCGCGAGCCACGGGTTCACACTCCGCCAGAGCGGTCCGGTCCAGATGCCTCAGATCCTGTTCGAGGATGATCCCGACTTCCGTCTTGGCTACGGCTGGGCCGTCGCCGCGCTCAAGGGCGGCGCCTACCTGCATCCCTTCCACAATATGTTCGTTTCGTCGGCCCACACCCTGGACGATATGTCTGTGATCCTCCAGGCCACCGACGAGGCCTTTGAGGCGGTCAAGAAGACCCGCGACAGCCTCAAGCCGCATCCGATTCTGATGGCGCTGTTCGGCGCCCACTAAATCTTGCTGAGGCGAGCGAGCCGCCTTGAAGACGGCTCGCTCTCGCCTCATCCGCCACGCTGCGTCTTGATAGCGGCTCCTTGGGTATCCTGCTGACTGAGGTTGCAATGTCACGGACGATTGGCGTCATGGGCGCCGGACTGATGGCGAGCGCCATCGTCCGGCGCTTGCTCGGCGAAGGCCACGCGGTTTCGGTTTGGAACCGCTCGGCGCAAAAGACCGTCCCTTTGGCTGCCGAGGGCGCCCGCGCGATCACCGACGCCGCCAGCTTCTTCGATACGGCGGACGTGATCATCGCCGCGCTCGCCGGTCTAGAGAATGTGACGGCCCTTCTCGACACCGTTGAGCCTCGCCTTGAAGGCAAAGACTTCATCAATCTCGTGACCGCCGGACCTGGCGAAGTGCGGGCGCTGGGGTCGCGTATCGAAGACCTGGGCGCCCATTACCTCAGCGGCGTGATCATCTGCTATCCGTCTGACATTTTGGCCGGCCGCGGCTCGATCATGATCGGGGGCAGCTCTGAGACTTGGAAGCGACACGGCGAAATCGTGCTCGCCCTGGCCAGCGGCTCGACCTATGTCGGCGCCGATCCCGGCAAGCCCGGTGTCATCGACAGCGCCCTGACCGGTGGGGTGATCTTCACCGCGACCACGGCGTGCCTTGAGGCGGCCCAGTATGCAGCCCTGGATGGGATGCCGCTGAACGAATTTCGACAATTCCTTTCGATCTATCTGAAGGCGCTTCCACGAGAGATCGACCGAGTGCTGGATGCGGTCGCGGCGCGGAAGTTCACGTCCTCGGACGCGACCTTGGACACCTATGCCGCCTCTCTCGTCCTCTTTCGCGACGCTTTCGCCAAGGTCGGCGCGCCCCATAGCCATCTCACCGCGACCCTGGCTCAGACCCAGGCGGCGATCGCCGAGGGGAAGGGGCCTCTTGGGCTCGCCGCCCTCGCTAAGGCCTAGCTGGCAGCCACCCTCCCGCAACCTCGGGAACCTTGCGGCCGCGTCTCTGGCGCGGCCGTTTTTTTCGTGCACGCAAAAGGGCGCGCCCGGGAGGCGCGCCCTCGCTGATCCTCGCTAACTGTCGGTCGCCTTAGAGGCCGAGTTTTTCTTCCAGCGGACGGGTCTCCACCCGCCAGAGAAAGCCCGGCTTCTCGCCGGCGAAGCTGGCGGAGCGGAAGCCGAGGTAGCGCTGCACTTGCTCAGGATAGGTCCTGGCCTCCTCGAGCGGAATGGCGAAGGGCCAGGCCTCTTCGCCCATGAAGAAGGCGATCGAGAAGGCCGTGCTCAGCACCCGGCGCGGCCGATCCTTGGTGACGTTCGCGCCGCCGCCATGAACAAGCCGGCCACTAAAGAGCAACAGGTCGCCGGCATTAAGAAGCGCCGGGATGGTCTCCTCGGGCGCGGCGGGGCGGGAGAAATCCTCCCAAAGATGGCTGCCCGGAATGACGCGGGTGGCGCCCATTTCCTCGGTGACATCCGTCAGAGCCAGGAGCGAGTTGACGAGCAGGTCAGGTCCGCCTGGAGAAACGCGATCAAGAAGCGCCAGCATGGTGGTGGCGTCACGATGTAGGTCCTGGGCCTTCTCGCCCGGATGGATCTCGATGGCCTGGCTGGAGCCGAGGGAATGATTTCCTGGCTGGCCCGGGACCAGTTTGGCGATGTACTCGGCGATCATCGGATTGCCGACCATCGCCTCGCGGTAAGTGCGGCTATGACGAACGCAGTGGACAACGCGCTTAGTCTTTCGGCCCATGAAGTCGCCGATGAAGTTGTTGTCGCCATCGCCGAAGTTGCCTTGGCCGACGCCATGGAAGAACGGGTCGAGGTCGAGGTTGACCTGCGCGACCTGCTCTCGGGTCAGCAGCCCGGTCAGGATCACCCCGCCGTCGCGGGCGATGGCGGCGGCGACGTCGGTTGGGTCGGCGCCGAATGCGATCCGCATCAGTTGGGGTTTTGCGTCGGCGACGTTCAAGGCTGCAGATGGCACCGTGGCCTCCCATTGATTTTCGTTTTTTCAGATAGTGCTCCGCAGGCCGGAGTGACACAATAGTTTTCGATAAATGTCGGTGAAAATGTCGATCGCCTCCATAAGCGGCAATCGGAGGCGTCGGCGCTGCGCGGCGCCTGGAGGCTCAGCGTCGCGCGCGCAACGCATTGCGCATCGCCACGCTCGAGTAGATGCGCGCTACGCCCGGAAGCCGGGACAGGATTTCCGTATGAATTTGCTCGTACGCCGCGGCGCTGGCTGCTGACGTGCGCAAGATGTAATCGGCGTCCCCCGTCATCAGGTAACACTCGAGAATCTCGGGGTGTGTCCGGACGGCGGCTTCGAAGCGACGCATATAGTCTTCGGTCTGCTTCTCCAGTGTCAGGCGCACGAAGGCCACGAAGCCTTCCTCCTCGCTCTCCGAGAGGATGGCGGTGTAGCCGATGATCACCCCGCGCTCCTCCATCTGCCGGATCCGCCGAAGGCATGCCGAGGGGGAAAGTCCGGCCTCGACCGCCAGTTCACTGTTGGGTCTCCGTGCGTTCGCCCGCAGCAGGCGGAGCAGTCTGCGGTCGATGGCGTCTAGCTTGGTGGTCATAAATTGCTCGGACGGCGCACGCTGTGTCGTGCGATAGTCGATAATAGTCGAATATTGCGCTGTTCGAAAGATCAGGTCGCAGCCGACGCGCTAGGGTCAAGGCTCGTTGGGGGCTTCAGATGAACACCACCTGGGATCGAGCCGGGGTTTCCGGCGGCGAGTTGAAAATCAATCTCGCGGCTCTGTCTGAAAATTACCGCAACCTTGCCCAGCGCGCGGCGCCTGGCCATGCGGCCGCAGTCGTCAAGGCCGACGCCTACGGCTTGGGCGCCGAGGCGGTGGTGCGCGCCTTGGTCGCTTCAGGTTGCCGGCATTTCTTTGTGGCGGTTCTCAGCGAGGGGGTCAGCCTCCGCGAGGCCGCGCCGGACGCAGACATCTTCATCCTCAACGGCGTTTGGCCAGGGACTGAGACGGCCGCCGAGGCTTCCAATCTCATTCCGGTCCTCAACAGCCGCGAACAGCTCTTTGCATGGCGCGACCTGGCGCGCGCGCGACGGCGGCGATTGCCAGCGGCTATTCAGATTGACAGCGGCATGTCGCGTCTTGGGCTAACGGCGGAGGACGTCACATGGCTGGCCGCCCATCCTCAGGTCTTCGACGACCTGGATGTGCGGTTATTGATGACCCATTTGGCCTGCGCCGACGCGCCTGACGAGCGCGCCAACGCCGATCAATTGGCCGCGTTCTTCGACGCTATAATCCAGCTCCCTCCTACGCCGCTTTCGATCGCCAACTCGGCCGCGACAATCGCCCTGCCGGCGGCGCGCGGGGATCTCGTGCGGTGCGGGGTGGCGCTTTACGGCGGCGCGCCGATCGGCGGCGACATCAATCCGATGCGCGCCGTCGTCGAGCTCACCGGGCGCGTTATCCAGACCCGAACCATCGCCGCGGGCGTCGGCGTGGGCTATGGCCTGGACTATCGGGCTCATGAAGAGCGGCGTCTGGCGACGATCTCGGTGGGGTACGCCGATGGATGGCCGCGACGGCTGGGCGGACGCGCCTGCGCATTCCACCAGGGTCAGCGCCTGCCGATCATCGGCCGGATCTCCATGGACAGCATGGTGGTGGACATCACCGGCCTCGCCGACGGGGCGATCAAGCCGGGAGACACCCTCGAGCTGATTGGCTCCCATCAGACGCTGGACGAGGTGGCCGCGCTAGCGGGAACCATCTCCTACGAAATCCTGACCGGCCTCAGCCGCCGGCTTCATCGCCTCTATCTGCGAACCGAGGAGTCTCGATAATGGCCAGTCAGAAGGTTGTCGTGCTGGGCGCCGGCGTGATCGGGGTCACCACAGCCTATTATCTGGCCCAGGCTGGCTGCCAGGTGACGGTGATCGACCGCCAGCCCGGACCCGCGCTGGAAACGAGCTTTGCCAACGCCGGGGAGATCTCGCCCGGCTATGCCTCCCCCTGGGCGTCGCCTGACGTGCCGCTCAAAGCCCCCAAATGGCTGATCATGGAGCACGCACCCCTGATCCTGAAGCCGAAGCTCGACCCGGCCATGGCGCGGTGGTTGTTGCAGATGCTGGGGAACTGTACGGCGAGCCGCTATGCGGTGAACAAGGGTCGCATGGTCCGGCTGGCGGAATATAGCCGCGACAAGCTCATCGATCTGCGACGCGCGACTGGCCTTGCCTACGACGAGCGGGCCCAGGGCACGCTGCAGGTCTTTCGCAAGCAGGCTCAGCTCGACGGTATCGCCAAGGACGTCAAGGTCCTCAAGGCCACCGGCGTGCCGTTCGAGGTTCTCGATAGGGCAGGTTGCGTGAAGGCCGAGCCCGGCCTGTCTGCGGCGCGTGACCAGATTGTCGGCGGACTTCGTCTGCCGGGCGACGAAACCGGCGACTGCTACAAGTTCACGGTCGGGCTAGCCAAGCTGGCCGAACGTCTGGGCGTCCGTTTCCAATGGCGCACGAACATCAAGTCGATCGACCGGGTCGGCGGCCGCGTCGCGCGGGTTCAGACGGATGCAGGCACGGTCGAGGCCGATGTCTTCGTCCTGGCGCTGGGGAGCTACTCGCCGTCGCTTGTGCGCGATCTTGGCCTTCGCGTGCCGGTCTACCCCGTGAAGGGCTATTCGATTACCGCGCCCATTGTCGACGCGACGCGTGCGCCCGAATCGACACTGCTCGACGAGAGCTTCAAGATCGCCATCACGCGCTTGGGCGATCGTGTCCGGGTAGGCGGCATGGCCGAGATCTCGGGTTTCAACCTTGCCCTCGACGCCCGTCGTCGCAGAACGCTGGAACACTCGCTCAACACGCTGTTTCCGGGGGCGGCGGACGCGAGCACGGCAAGCTTCTGGTCGGGCCTGCGACCGATGACGCCGGATGGAACGCCTATCATCGGTGCCACATCGCTCAACAACCTCTTCCTGAACACCGGACACGGCACGCTGGGCTGGACGATGGCGTGCGGCTCGGCGCGCGTTCTCAGTGATCAGATCGTCGGCCGTCAGCCCGAGATCCAGGCCGACGACCTGGCGCTTGCCCGCTACCACTAGAACATGGAAGCCAAGGAAATCCCCATGACTATCAAACGCATTCAACCAGGCCCTCGCATGAGCCAAGCGGTGATCCACGCGGGTGTCGCGTATCTGGCGGGGCAGGTGGCCGCGCCCGGGCAAACCGTCGAGGTTCAGACAGCGGGGGCTTTGGCGCAGATCGACGCTCTTCTCGCGCAAGCCGGCTCTGACAAGTCGAAGATCCTCACGGCGACCATCTGGCTTGCCGACATGGCTGACTTTGCCCGGATGAACGCTGTCTGGGACGCGTGGGTGGATGGCCAGAACCCACCAGCGCGCGCGACGGGCGAGGCAAGGCTCGCTTCGCCAGACTATCTCGTCGAGGTGATTGTCACGGCGGCGGTTGGCTGATCGCCGAAAGAGGCGGCAAGCGCGGCGCAGACCCATCCCCTTTGACCGAAAAGTCGCGATCCTGGCGAGGGCGCAGCCAACGCGCCAGGACCGCTGATGCGCTTGACTATTCGGCCGCCTGCGGCGCGCCATAGCCAATGATTGCTTTGGTTTCGAGGAATTCCTGGAAGCCGATATCACCCCATTCGCGGCCGTTTCCGCTCATCTTGTACCCGCCGAACGGAGCGGAGAGGTCAGGCGCCTGAGCGTTGATGGTGACCTGACCCGCGCGAAGGCGAGCGGCGACGGCTCGCGCCGCCTCGAGGTCCTCGCCCTGCACGTAGGCGGCGAGGCCGTACTCGGTGTCGTTGCCGATCGCCACCGCTTCATCCACGGACTCGTAAGCCAGGATCGACAGAACCGGGCCGAAGATTTCCTCGCGGGCGATAGTCATCGTGTTGGTCACGTTGGCGAAGACCGTCGGCTTGACGTAGTGACCTCTCTCAAGACCCTCGGGCCGGCCTAATCCACCCGTGACCAGTGTGGCGCCCTCATCGATACCTTTTTGGATCAGGTTCTGGATTTTGCTCCACTGACGAGCGGACGCCACCGGGCCAAGCTTGACGTTGCCGGTCGGGTCGCCGACGGTGATCTTCTCGGCCGTCGCGCGGGCGACCGAGATCGCTTCCTCCATTCGGGCGGCGGGGACCAGCATCCGGGTCGGCGCGTTGCAAGACTGACCCGAGTTCATCATCATTCCGGCGACCCCGCGCGCGACGGCACCCGCAAAGCCCGCGTCGTCGAGCAGTATGTTGGGGTTCTTGCCGCCCAGTTCCTGGGCGACGCGCTTAACGGTCGGCGCTGCGTTCATCGCGACATTAATTCCGGCCTGTGTCGAACCCGTGAATGAGACCATGTCGACCTCCGGGTGCGAAGACAGTGGCGCGCCGACCCCCGCGCCGTCGCCGTGAACCAGATTGAAGACGCCGGCCGGAACGCCGGCCGCGTGAAGGATCTCGGCAAAGATTTGCGCCGAGAGCGGGGCGATCTCGGAAGGCTTCAACACCATGGTGCAACCGGTGGCCAAGGCCGGGGCAACCTTGCAGGTGATCTGGTTGAGCGGCCAGTTCCATGGCGTGATCAACCCACAGACCCCGATCGGCTCTTTGGCGATCATGGTGCCGCCACGCGGTTCCTCGAAGCGATAGGTCTTCAGGATCTCGAACGCCGCCGCGATGTGCCCAAGGCCGGAAGGAACCTGAGCGGCCTGCGACAAGCCTGCTGGCGCGCCCATTTCCGCTGTGACGGCCTGGGCCAAGTCGCCCATGCGCTTCTGATACTCGGCGATCACCCGGCCTAGCACCGCGAGGCGCTCTTCGCGCGTCGTCCTGCTCCAGGAGTCGAACGCGCGGCGCGCGGCCTGAACCGCGCGATCGACGTCCTCGGCCGCGCCCAAAGCGATCTTGCCAATTATTTCCTCGGTCGCGGGGTTCTCCACATCGAGCGTCTTGAGCTCGCCGGCGGGTTCGACCCATTCGCCGTCGATATAGAATTTCAGATATGCAGTCATGGTCAGCTCCAGGCCTGATGCGCATGGCAGACGAGCCGTGAAGCTGACTGTTGGCGCCATTTTCTCAGCGGGGGAGGGCGGCGACGGACAAGACGTCTTTCTGTGACCCGCAGGTCTCCCAAAGCGCCCTCGACACGCCACATCTTGGCCGCGCACCGAGTGTCCGAGCCTCTCCTACCGGTCGCCAATCAAACTAATGCCCGGTTATGTTTGTTGTCAATTATCGACAATATGACGATGAATGGCGCATTTCTGGCAGGCGCCTCGCCAAATTGAACGATTTTTATCGACAAGTGAGGCTGTTTCGAGCAAGCCTCCCTGATGCGTCGTCGAAGGATACGCGCGCTCAATTCGGGGAGGACACATGAACGACGGGGCGATCACGCTAGGCGAGTGGCTTGAGCAATTTTCCTCGACCTTGACGCGCGGCGACGCAGACGCCGCCGCGGCGATGTTCGCGCCAAATGGCTTTTGGCGCGACTTCGTCTCGTTCACCTGGAATTTGCGCACCTTAGAAGGGCGCGAAGAAATTCTAGCCATGCTCAAGGCCACGCCTGAAGCGTTTGAATCGCGAAACTGGCGGGTCGAAACGCCCGACGCGGCGGGCGGGTCGGAAGGCTTCATTCAGTTCGATACGGCTCTAGGGCGCGGGTGGGGCTACATCCGACTGATGCAGGGGCGCTGCTTCACTCTGCTGACCACCCTGCAAGAGCTGACTGGCCACGAGGAGCGTCGCGGTCGCCGCCGCCCGCTCGGGGCGAAGATCAACCCCGAACGGCCCCTGGAAAACTGGAAGGACGCCCTTGAAGCCGAGCGCGAGAGCTTTGCCAACGGCGCTGAACCCTATGTTCTGATCATCGGCGGCGGCCAAGGCGGGCTTGGACTGGCCGCGCGCCTGCGCCAGCTGCAAGTGCCGACGCTGGTCGTCGAGCGCAATGCTCGTCCAGGGGACCAATGGCGCTCGCGCTACCACTCCCTGAGTTTGCACGACCCCGTGTGGTATGACCATCTTCCCTATCTGCCGTTCCCCGACACCTGGCCCGTCTACACGCCCAAGGACAAGATCGCGGACTGGCTAGATGCCTATGCCGGCATCATGGAACTGAACCTCTGGACCTCGACCCTTTGCACCGGCGCTAGCTATGACGCCGACAAGGATCATTGGACCGTGTCCCTGGAGCGTGACGGCAAGCCGTTAACCTTGCATCCGAAGCACTTGGTGATGGCCGTCGGCAATGCCGGCCGTCCTAACCTTCCTACATTCCTCGGCGCTGAAACCTTCAAGGGGCAGATCCTGCATTCGAGCCAGCACCGCGGCGGTGAGGGTTACGCGGGCAAGAAGGTCGCCGTGATCGGGTCGAACAATTCAGCGCATGATATCTGCGCTGACCTCATCGCCCATGGCGCGGAGGTGACGATGATTCAAAAAGACTCCACGCACATCATTCGCTCGGAGACCTCGCAAGACATCTTCCTCAAGCGCTCGTACTCGGAAGACGCGCTAGAGGCCGGGATCACGACAGAACGGGCCGATCTCCTGGGCGCCTCGCTGCCGCTGCGGCTGATGCCCGACGTCTTGCGGCCCTTGAACGAAGAAGTTGCTCGCCGCGACGCTGATTTTTACGCCCGTCTCGAAGCGGTCGGCTTCATGCACGACTTCGGGGAGGACGGCACCGGCATGCCCCTCAAATATCTGCGGCGGGCCTCGGGCTACTACATCGATGTCGGCGCCGCGGAAATGGTCGCCAACGGGACGATCAAGCTGGTCTCCAACGTCGGGGTAGATCACATCGAGCCAGATGGCCTCGTCGTTACAGACGGACGCAAGGTCCTGGCCGACGCGATCATTTGTGCGACGGGCTTTGGCTCGATGGATCAGGTCGTCGCCGAACTGATCTCGCCCGAGGTGGCCAAAAAGGTGGGAAAGGCATGGGGCTACGGCTCGGATACTTTCAACGATCCGGGCCCCTGGGAGGGCGAAATCCGCAACATGTGGAAGCCGACGGCGCAGCCGGGTCTATGGTTCCATGGCGGCAATCTATCTCAGTCTCGATTCTATTCCCTTTTCTTGGCGTTGCAGCTGAAGGCGCGCCATGTGGGCTTGCCCATCCGGGTTTTTCCAAATCGCAACGGGGAAGTCTAAAGCTCCCAACCCGAAACGCGTGGGCTAGAGGCTTGTTCGAGCAAGAGGCCCATCCGGCTGCCACGGATGGGCCGGCGACCGGCTCAGTTTCCTCATCGGGCGAGCCGGCGCGCAGGCATCGGCGTCACCGAGGCGCGGTCATTTGATCGCGTCCACCGTTTAAGGCGCTCCTGCTCCTGCATTTTCAAGCTGCAACGAGCCGTCCTGCGCGGCCGTCACAACTTCCTTAAGAGGAGTTCTCAATGTCGTTCGCCTCGCTGAGACCTGCAGCCAAAGCCGCGCCGAACCGCGGGCCGATCGCCTGCAAGGTCCCGATCAATGTCGTGCGCGACCATACTGGTCTCACGGACCGAGCCATTCGCTACTACTGCGAACTGGAGCTCGTCGAGTGTGAGCGCGACAGGCGCGGAACGAGAATTTTTGATCCGGCGGCGGTCCAGCGCCTGATCATTATCCGCGACTTGCGGCGGGCTGGCGCTTCGATCGACCGCATTGCGACGGTGCTTGAGGCCAAGGGGGATGTGAGCGTCGCTGTACAGCTTGAGCTGGCCTCGCTTTGCGCCGCCGCCGAGCAGCATGCATCGGAGATTAGGGCCATGGTCATGGCGTGGGCGAACGCCGAAGCGGCAGCCTGACGTAAGCGCCGGGCGCGGCTTAGGTCCTGCGGCGTACGATCTTCACGACGCCCGAGAAGTTGAGAACAGGCTGCTCGTCGCCCAGAACCATACCGCGCACGAACATCAGGCTACGACCAGCCTTGGTCACCTCGCCCCGGCTTACGAGGACATTTCCAGCGCGGGTCCCGTTCAGGAATTCGGCGTTCAAGCTAACCGTTACAGCGCCCACGCCGCGCAGGTGGTCATGGGCGATGAGGAACAGCGAGTAGTCGGCGAAGGTCATCAAGGCTCCGCCGTGGACTGCGCCGTGTCCGTTCAGGTTGATCCCTTGGGGCCGCCAGCCGCAACAGATCCGACCGTCAGGCTCTCGCCTGGCATAGAAGGGACCGACCAGGTCCTCGAAAGGGTCGTGGCCTTGCCATTGGGACCAGCCCGACCACGCGCCTCCGTTCACCAACGGACCAAGGCTGTTCGCAGTCGGGATGTCGCCAGGCATAGTCGTTGTGCTCGGTTGGTGGCGTGCAACAGCAAAGAGCGCTCGAGATCCGCGCCGACGGTCGCTCTCGCTCGCATTTTTGCGCTCCGCTTGAAGTGCTCCTTCTCATATCGATAAAAATCTAATAATCAAACGTCTCTAACCGATATTCTTGCCATATTGGCAGATATCGTCACAAGATCGTCGATGAAAATCGATGTCTATCAGGGCTGTGTAAGGTGGTCGTCACGCGTGTCGCGGTCGGCCACTCTGACAATCAAGGGAGAGATGCATGAAGGCCGCTGTTCTACGCCAGGTCGGAAAGCCCCTGGAAATCGAGACTGTGGCCATCGGCAAGCCCGGCCCGCGCGAGGTGCTGATCCGCACCAAGGCCGCCGGGGTCTGCCACTCCGACCTCCATTTCATCGAAGGTTCCTACAGCCACCCCTTGCCTGCCGTGCTCGGACACGAAAGCGCTGGGATCGTCGAGGCGGTCGGCAGCGAGGTGCGGACGGTCAAGGTCGGCGACCACGTCATCACCTGCCTCAACCCCTATTGCGGCCACTGCGAGGTGTGCCTGACCGGGCACATGAACCTGTGCGTCAGCCCCGAGACCCGGCGCCCCAAGACCGACGCGCCCCGGCTGTTCAAGGAGGATCTGTCGGGCTCTGGCGACACCAAGATGGCCCAGTTCCTGAACCTGTCTTCCTTCGCCGAGATGATGCTCGTTCATGAGCACGCCTGCGTGGCCATCCGCAAGGACATGCCGTTCGATCGCGCCGCGCTGATTGGCTGTTCGGTCATGACCGGGGTGGGGGCGGTGGTTCACACCTCCAACGTCCGGTCGGGCGAGACCGTGGCCGTGATCGGCTGCGGCGGTGTGGGCCTGGCGACAATCAACGGCGCGTCCATCGCCGGCGCCGGGCGGATCATCGCCATCGACCGCGTGCCGACCAAGCTGGAGCTGGCCAAGACCTTTGGCGCGACGGACGTGATCGACGGCTCTCAGGTTGACGACATCGCCAAGGCGGTGATCGAGCTGACGGGCGGCGGCGTGCATCACAGCTTCGAGGCCATCGGCCTGAAGGCCACCGCCGAAGCCGCGTTCAAAATGCTGCGCCGGGGCGGTACGGCCAATGTCATTGGCATGATCCCTGTGGGTGTCAAAATCGAGCTGGCCGGGGCCGACTTCCTAGGCGAGCGCCGGATCCAGGGCAGCTACATGGGCTCCAACCGTTTCCCGGTCGACATGCCGCGCCTGGTGGACTTCTACATGAACGGAAAGCTGAAGCTGGACGAACTCATCTCGCGCCGCATCAAGCTGGAGGACGTCAATTCGGCGTTCGATGAGCTGAAACGCGGCGAACTGGCGCGGTCGGTGATCGTCTTCGACTAGCTTTGACGTGTGATCCTCCGGTGAGCACCGCCTTCGGCCGGGAGGCAATGTCACGGAGACTGTCCGTCGAGCTGAGGTTCACACGCACCTCTCCATCGCTGGGGCCGTCAGGGTTCTGTGTCGGCAGTGCTGATCGCTGAGCCGATCAGCGGCCGGTGCAGCTGCCTGCAGGCCCGGCCATCTCGCCCAGCTGCCTGGCGCCGTGCACGTCCCGCTGATGGCCGACGCGACAGCGAATCTAGTGTCAGCGACGCTACGAGTCCTGCGATGATCGCCAGTCCCCGACGCAGTGCGGGCCTGGATCGCCACGCGACGTACGGACATGGCGCGGGCGGGCTGACGCTGTGCAGTGAGTGTCCGGATGCCGACGGGAAACTTACTTCGTGTGCCGACCCGCACCCGACCGCGCAGGGGCCAGGAAGAGGCCATTGTCAGCGGAAGACGCTCAATCGGCTGCGACGGCCTCGATCTCCAAGAGCCACTTGTCGTCATAGATGCCGGTGATGATGATGGTCATCGCGGGCGACAAGGCCTCCAATAGCGCCTTTCGGACTTCGGCATGACCAGCGCGGTACTGGCGATCGGATAGGAACACGGTGAGCTTTACGAGATTCGAGAAGTCCATGCTGGCCGCCCTCAGCTGCTTTTCGATGTTGGCGTAGGCCAGGCGACACTGGTCCAGAAAATCCGCAGGCGTTTCGCCGGCTTCGTCCTCGGGGACCTGACCGCTGACGAAGAGCAAACGCGCGCCGGCCGAAACCTCATGAGCTTGGGCATAGGTGTGGCCGGTCGGATTAACGGGACGGTGCATGTCTTTTCCTTTGCGAATTGGCCAGCGCGGCGGGGGGAGTGTCACCGTCGAAAGCGTGGCGAACGTGAAGACGCGGCGATCCATCGGATTTCTTGCGAGGCTCTACGACTCCGGCAACCTTGGCCGCGTTCGCCATTTCCGGCAGCCGCCGTTTCGGCGGTTTCACCGCTGTTTCGAGCCCACCTGATGGACGCCAAGGACCTCGCTATCGTGGAGATGCTGCGCGCCAATGCGCGAACGCCGCTGAAGACGATCGCGGGAACGGTCGGCCTGGCTAGCAGTTCGGTGCGTGAACGGATCGCCCGTATGGAGACTGAAGGCGCCATAGCAGGCTATGGCGTACGCCTGGGCCTGAACATGGCCGGGGTCTCGGCCATCCTGTTGGTCAGGCTGGCGACGACGCCGGATCGTGGGACGGTCGCGGACCTGGTGGCGATGGACGCCGTGCGGCGGTGCTGGTCCGTGGCGGGCGACATCGACCTGATCGTCGAGCTGTGGGCCCCGGGCATGACGGTGCTCAACGCCGCGCGCGACGCGATCGCTACCCATCCTGGTGTTCGCTCGGTGATCACCGCGCCGATCCTTCTCCACGAGAAGGATGACTAAAGAGCGCGGCCGTCCGGCTCGAGAACGCGTATCCGCCGCCGACTCCGCACGGAACTTGCCGACGTTCGGTCACTGGGCGTGGCCGTCGCGATCCTCACCGGACGCGGTCTTTGAAATCGCAGTGTCATGGACGCTCATCAGGAGGGTCCACTTGGCCAATCAGCGCTGTCGACCCTTGCTGGAATGCGCACCGCCATGCGGTTCGCGTCTGGTCAGCGCGGTATCGTTAGGGTGAAGGCGGACCGTCCGCCAACGCGCTCGTAAGACACGCTGCCGCCATGCGCTTGGGCGATGCCACGGACGACGGCCAGCCCGAGCCCCGACCCGTGGCGGGTGCGGCTTGTCGAGTCGGCTCTTCTGAAGGGCTCGAAAGCGCGGTCAACAAAGTTGTCCGGCATACCAGGCCCGCCATCGATCACACTGATCGTCACGGTCTGCGAGAGGATCACCGTCTCCAGTTCCAAGGTGCACGGCTCGGCATACTTCAAGGCATTGTCGATCAGCGCCATGATCGCTTGGCGCAGCCGGATGGGATCGGCGACGCAACGGCCCGATGTCAGGGTCATCCGAAGTCCAAACCCGGCCTTGTCCAGATCGTTCTCGACCAAACGCGCCAAGCTTTCGATCTCGGCGGCCAGATCGATATCGACGGGCTGCAGTTGCAATTGACCACTGTCGAGGAGGCTGACCACTCTTAGGTCTTCGACCAAGCGAGCCAAGCCGTCGGCCTGTTGCCGCAAAGAGCTCAAAAGCGCTGGTTCGGGCTCGAAGACACCCTCGCTTAAGCCTTGAAGTCTTCCTTTGAGGATGGCGACAGGCGTTCTCAGCTCATGCGCGATCACGCTATTCCAGGTCACGATGTCGTCGACCGCGCGCTGCAGGCGATCGGCCATGGCGTTGAAATCGGCGACCAGCTGGGTGGGCTCGGTGGGCGCGGGTGCGGTCAGGGTCGCCCTGGCCGACAGATCGCCCGCCGTAATCGCGCGGGCGGCTTGTGCGACCGCGCTGAGCGGCTCGACCATTCGCCGGGCCAGAGCGGTCGCGACAAAGCTGGAGCTTATGCTGCCGAACAGAAGGCAAACGGCGAAGATCCCAAGCTCGGCTGCGTTCGGCAGCACGGCGTCCTCGGACGGGGCGAGTCTTGGCGCGAAGCGATAGAGCAGAAAGTAGGCGGCGAAGAGGAAGACGAAGCTCACCAGCATCGTGGCGGCGGTGCTGCCAACCATGGTGCGGTTGAGCCGCTGAGAGAGGGTGTGGCGGCTCATCGGCTGGCCGCCAGGCGATAGCCCAGACCCCGGACACCGCCGAGCATGTTCAAGGCGCCTGCGGCCTCGAGCTTTTTCCGCAACTTGCTCAGATGACTGTCGACGGTCCGCTCCAGCGCATCGCCGCCAGACAGGCAGGCGTCGACGAGCTCAGACCGTGTGAACACCCGGGTCGGTGAACGCGCCATATGCAGGAGGAGGCGAAATTCCGTCAGCGTCAGGTTGAGGGTCTGCGCGCCACGGTCACTCGTGACAGCCGCCATATGTGAGAGCGGGTCGATCTCTAGGGGGCCTACTCGAACGACTGACGTCGCATCGCTCGTGCCGGCTCTGCGAAGCACCGCCTTGGCGCGTACGGCCACTTCCATGGGATTGAACGGCTTGACGACATAGTCGTCAGCGCCAATTCGCAAAGCCTGGAACTTGTCGATGTCCTGGTCCAGAGCCGTGACCATGATAACCGGGGTCGAGCCGCGTCGCCGGAGCTCGGCCAATACCTCCCAGCCATCGCGAACGGGGAGGCCGACGTCGAGAAGCACAAGGTCTGGTCGAAGCGCTTGATGCAGGTCCAGCGCTGTTTGGCCATCAGAGGCGCAGACGGTGCGAAAACCCTCGCGTTTGAGATAACCAACCAGGGTTTCGGCGAGCTCATACTCGTCTTCCACGATCAGGACTAGGGCGTTCAAGGGCGCGTCTCCAATCGGCGCAGCGACTTTGGCCCTAGTAAGCACTGTCTTTTCGACGTCGCCAGGGTGCTACACCAAGTCGCAACACTGACGCCACGGAGCGTAAGCAATCATACGCAATATGGCCCGCTCATCTGTTTAGACGCTGCGGAGCCCGACGACATGATCCGAACCTCAAGCCGGAGCGCGGTGCTCACATCGCTCGTCGCGCTGACCCTGGCGGGTTGCTACAAATTTCCCAGCGAGACGCCGGCCGCGCCGGTCGAGGTCAGCGTCGCGACGGTCGCCACCTCGACGGTCACCCTGGTCGATGATCTGCCTGGGCGCGTCGTGGCGCTGCGGACGGCCGAGATCCGTCCTCAGGTCGGGGGCATCGTTCAGAAAGTCCTCTTCACGCAAGGCGCTGAGGTCAGGGCCGGGCAGCCGCTCTTCCAGATCAACGCCGCGCCGTTCCAAGCCGATGCGGGATCCGCCCAGGCCGCCCTTGAGCGGGCGACCGCGGCCTTCAAGCGGGCTGAAGCGCAAGCCGACCGCCTTCGCCCCCTGGTCGACGCCGATGCGATCAGCCGCCAAGCCTATGACGACGCCGTCAGCGCTCGCAACCAAGCCGCGGCCGACGTGGCGGAAGCACGCGCCAACCTGCAGCGCCGGCGCCTCGACCTTGGTTTCGCCACCGTGACCGCGCCGATTTCCGGGCGGATCGGTGAAGCGCGTGTGACCGAGGGCGCGCTTGTCAATGCCGGCGACGCGGCGGCCATGGCCTCCGTTCAACAGATCGATCAGGTCTATGTCGATGTGCGCCAGCCGTCGGCGCGTCTGGACGCCCTGCGCCAAGCTGCGGGCGCGGCGGCCGGGCCGGTGGAGATCGTCTCGTCCTCTGGCATAAGCTACGCGGCTAAGGGCCGGCTGCTGTTCTCTGATATTACGGTCGATCCGGCCACGGGCGACGCGGTCGCTCGGGTCGTGACCTCCAATCCTGGCAAGGCGCTGTTGCCGGGAATGTTCGTCCGCGCGCGCCTGCCGCGAACGACCATCGCCAATGCGCTCCTCGTGCCCCAACAAGCAGTTCAACGCAACGGCGCGGGCGCCCCGGTCGTCAATGTCGTCGACTCCAAAGGCGCGGTCAGCGTCCGGTCGATCAGCGTCGCTGACGTCGTCAACGGCAACTACGTCGTGACCGGCGGTCTCAGGGTCGGTGAACGCGTGGTCGTTGAAGGCAACGATCGGCTGCAGCCTGGCGCCAAGGTCAAGACCGTCCCCTATCAACCCCAAGTCGGCTAGGCCTTACGATGCCCAAGTTCTTCATCGAGCGGCCCATCTTCGCGTGGGTCGTGGCCATCGCCATCATCGTAGCGGGCCTGATCGCCATCCCGCGCCTGCCAGTGTCGCGCTATCCCGTCGTGGCGCCGCCGACGGTCAGCATCTACGCGAGCTATCCGGGCGCTACCCCCAAGACCATGAACGACTCCGTCGTCGCGCTGATCGAGCGCGAACTGTCGAGCGTCAAGAACCTGCTCTACTTCGAATCCTCGACCGATACCTCGGGGATCGCGACCATCACCGCTACCTTCGAGCCGGGCACCAATCCGGAGTTGGCCCAGGTCGATGTGCAAAATCGGCTGAAGACGGTGGAGTCGCGCCTGCCTCAGGCGGTGCGTCAAACCGGTGTCACCGTCGAAAGCGCCGCCTCCAACTTCCTGATGTTGGTCAGCCTTAAGAGCCTCGATGGCCGTGACGACGCCGTGGCGCTCAGCGACTACATGGCCCGCAACGTCGTCGAAGAGATCAAGCGAATACCAGGCGTGGGGCGCGTGCAGTCGTTCGGCTCCGAGCGCGCCATGCGGGTCTGGATCGACCCCAACAAGCTGGTCGGCTATGGCCTGACGCTGAGCGACGTGACCGCCGCCATCGCCGAACAGAACGCCCAGATAGCGCCAGGCATGCTGGGCGGCGCGCCGACCAGCGCTGGACAGCGCGTCACTGTCCCGCTGACGGCCGACGGCCAGCTCCAGACCCCCGAGGACTTCCGCGCCATCGTCTTGCGCGCCAAGACCGACGGTTCCAGCGTCACGCTCGGTGATGTCGCTCGCGTCGAACTGAGCAGCCAGGACTTCAGCTTCGCGATCCGGGAGAACGGCAAGCCTGCCACCTCGATCGGTGTGCAGCTTTCGCCCGGCGCCAACGCCGTGCGCACGGCCGCAGCGGTCAAGACCCGCCTGGACGAGCTGCAACGCAGCACGCCCGCCGGCATGAAGTTCGAAATCCCCTTCAACACCGCGCCTTTTGTGACGATCTCGATCGAGAAGGTCGTCCACACCCTCGTCGAAGCGATGGTGCTGGTGTTCCTGGTGATGTTCCTGTTCCTGCAGAAGGTCCGATACACCCTCATTCCCGCCATTGTCGCGCCGATCGCCTTGCTCGGTACGTTCACGGTGATGCTGCTCGCAGGCTTTTCGATCAACGTGCTGACCATGTTCGGCATGGTGCTGGCTATCGGCATCATCGTCGACGACGCCATCGTGGTGGTGGAGGCCGTCGAGCGGATTATGGCCGAGGAGGGGCTCTCGCCTAAAGCCGCCACGCAAAAGGCCATGGGCGAGATCACCGGCGCGATTATCGGCATCACCGCGGTGCTGTCGGCCGTGTTTATCCCCATGGCGATGGCGAGCGGTTCGGTGGGCGCCATCTACCGGCAGTTCACCCTGTCGATGGCCGTCTCCATCCTGTTCTCGGCGTTCCTGGCGCTGTCGCTGACGCCGGCCCTGTGCGCCACCCTGCTCAAGCCGATCAACGGCCATGAGGCCAAGAAAGGCTTCTTCGCCTGGTTCGACCGCCAGTTCGACAAGACCGCCCACGGCTACGAGAAGGTGCTTGGCGTCATTGTGCGCCGCGCTGGACGGGCCATGGCCGCGTTCGCCGTGACCGTGGTCTTACTGATTGGCGGGTTCATGTTCATGCCCTCCTCCTTCCTGCCGGAAGAAGATCAGGGTTACTTCCTGACCACGCTGCAGATGCCCGCCGACGCCACCGCCGAGCGGACTCAGCAAGCCATTGAGCGGTTCGAGAAGCACGCCAAGGCGCGCCCGGGGATCGAGACGGTCGAGGCCGTTGGCGGCTTCGGATTCGCAGGGCAGGGGCCCAACATGGCGATGATCTTCACCATGCTGAAGGACTGGGACAAGCGCGACGGCGCCACCGCCCAAGGCGAGGTGACCGCAGCGACCGCGGCCATGGCCGCCCATCGCGAGGGCGCGATCATGAGTTTCCTTCCACCAGCCATCGATGAGCTTGGCAACTCCTCGGGCTTCTCGATGCGCCTGCAGGACCGATCCAACCGCGGCTTCGACGCCTTGATGAAGGCGCAGGCCCAACTCCTGACCCTGGCCTCCAAGAGCCAACTGCTGATGTACGTCTATCCCGAGGGCCTTCCGCCCGGCACGACGGTCAAGCTCGATATCGATCGCCAGAAGGCCCAGGCCCTCGGCGTTCGCTTCAGCGCCATCAGCGACACGCTCTCGGCGGCCATGGGCTCGGCCTACATCAACGACTTCCCCAACCAAGGTCGGCTGCAGCAGGTCATCGTCCAGGCTGACGCGCCCTACCGCATGCAGCTGAACGACGTGCTCAAGCTCTATGTGCGCAATGAGGCTGGCGGCATGGTGGCGCTGTCGGAACTGGTGACGCCGCATTGGTCCACGGGGCCGACCCAGATGGTTCGCTTTAACGGCTATCCCTCCGTGCGCATCACCGGCTTTGCCATGCCCGGCGTCTCGACCGGCCAGGCGATGGAAGAGATGGAACGGCTCACGGCTCAGCTTCCCAAAGGCTACGAGGCCAGCTGGACCGGACAATCCCTGCAGGAAAAGATGGCCGGCGCCGAAGCGCCGATGCTGCTGGCCTTGTCGATGCTGGTCGTCTTCCTGGTGCTGGCCGCGCTCTATGAGAGCTGGTCGATCCCGCTGTCGGTCATGCTCGTCGTGCCGCTTGGCCTGATCGGCGCGGTCGCGGCGGTCATGCTTCGCGGCATGCCCAACGACGTGTTCTTCAAGGTCGGCATGATCACCATCATCGGCCTGTCGGCGAAGAACGCGATCCTGATCGTGGAATTCGCCAAGGCTAGCCGAGAGCAAGGCATGGGACTGGTCGAAGCGGCGGTCCACGCGGCCAAGCTTCGTCTTCGCCCCATCCTGATGACAAGCCTGGCCTTCACGCTTGGCGTGGTGCCCCTGATGATCGCCAGCGGCGCCAGCGCCGAAACCCAGCACGCCATCGGCACCGGGGTGTTTGGCGGCATGATCACCGGGACGGTGCTGGCGGTCTTCTTCGTCCCTGTCTTCTTCATCCTTGTCGTCGGCGGCGCCGAGCGCCTGTCTCGCTGGCGCAAGCCCGCGCCCAAAGCCTTGGCGCAGGAGCCCTGATCCATGCGAACCTTTATCCTCACCAGCGCGCTGCTCCTGGGCGCCTGCAGCTCGATCCCTCACCAGGACCTGCCCAAGCCGCCTGTCGCCAGCGTCTATCCGCTGATCGATGGCGGGGTGGCGGCCGAAATCCCGGCCGCGCGCGACCTGGCGTGGCGCCGCATCTACGGCGATCCGCGTTTGGCGGCGCTGATCACCCTGGCGCTCGACGAAAACCGCGACCTGCGCACCGCGCTCTTGAACGTCGAGGCCGCGCGCGCCGAACGTCGCATCGCGCGCGGGGCGCTGATGCCCGCTCTTGATGCGGATATCAGCTCCACCCGCGAGCGCTCGGCCTTGCAGGGCGATGTCAAATCCCATTCGGCCAATCTCAGCCTCACAGCGTTCGAACTCGACGTCTTTGGCCGCCTTCGCGCGCAATCCAAAGCCGCCTTCGAACGCTATCTGGCGACGGAAGAGGGAGGCCGGTCCGCGCGCATCAGCCTGATCTCGGCCGTGGCCAGCGCCTATCTCGACGAACGGTTGGCTCAGGAGCAGGAAGCGCTGACCCGGGCCACGCTCGCAGACTGGAGCGCCTCTTTGGAGATCGTCCGCCGCCAGCGCGCCGCCTCGCAGAGCAGTGGTCTCGAGCTAGCCCAGGCCGAGGGTCTGGTGCGGCAGGCCGAAGCCGATCTGGAGGCGCGGCGGCGCGAGCTGATGCAGGCCACCAATGCGCTCACCCTGGTGGTGGGCGCGCCGATCAGCGCGACACTGCCGGCCCCGATGCCGCTGATGGACCAGCCGATGCCCACCCAGCTGTCGCCGGGTCTGCCCTCGGACCTGCTGACCTTGCGCCCAGATATCGTGGCCGCGGAGCACGCCTTGCGCGCATCCAACGCCGATGTCGGGGCCGCGCGAGCCGCCTTCCTGCCGCAGATCTCGCTCACTGGCGCTCTCGGCGTGGCCAGTCCGGAACTCTCCCGGTTGTTCTCAGGCGACAACAAGACTTGGTCCTTCACCCCCAGGATCGTTCAACCGATCCTGCGCGGCGAGGCGCCTGGAGGTCTTGATCTGGCCAAGGCGCGACGGGCCTTGGCGGTGGCCGCTTACGAGAAGCAGATCCAAATCGCGTTCAAAGAGGTGTCCGACGGCCTGGCCGCGCAGTCGACCTATTCGCGCCAAGTCTTCGTGCAGGAAGCTGTCGTCGATAGCGCCGCCAACCGCCGCCGCCTTTCCAATCTCCGCTATGAAGCCGGAGTGGACGGGCGTCTGGAACTGCTCGACGCACAGCGCGGGGAATACGCCGCGCGCCAGGCGCTGTTGTCGCTTAAGCGCGACCAGCTGGTCGCCATGGCGTCCCTCTACGCCGCGCTTGGCGGCGGCCCGGATGCACGGTCTTAGGACGGAGGCTGCAGCGATGCGATACCTGCGTCTCGGACGCGCCATGCGTCTAGAGTTCGTCGGCCTCTGCCAAGATGTCCTGAGGCAATTGCAGCGCCTCGCCGGGCAAGGCCCGGCGCGCGTCTTCGGCGCCGAACCCAGGTCCAGGTCTACGCCCGGCAGGCCAGAGCCCCACCCGGCAAGCCATGACGCGCGTCGGAATGTCGCAGATCAAGCTTAGATTAAAGGTCGCGAAAGGCTGGTTCCTCCACACAGGCTCCACGGAGCACTGTGGCGAGGCCGATGCAAAAGAAGGTTACCGAACGCACGATCCTGGCGCCGCTCGCTCTGATCATCGTGGCCGCGTTGGCGACGTTGCCGCTCGCGGTGATCCTGGCGGGACGAGAGGTCGAGCACATGGCCAACGAGGGCCTTGGCGGCGTCGTGGGCCAGATGTTCGCCAGCCATCTGGACCGCGTGGCGGACAGCCTGGCGCGTGACCTTTCCGATCCTCAGTCAAAGACTACGCCACGCGTCGTTATCAAGCCAAAACACGAGGCGCGATGGCTAGCCATGCGAGCAACGTCGCCAGACCTGGACATCGCCCAGCATCTGTCGCGGCGGCTGGGCCATGCGCCAAACCTATCGCACGCCAACGCCCTCGTCTGGCGGGGTGAGCGCCCCGTCATGGTCGTGGCGATCCGTGGATCAGCGGCCGGGGAGACGATCGTCAGGTTCCAAGCTCTAAAGGTCGAGGATCTGCGGCGTGACTTCGCCGCGCCGCTGGAACTCCCGGACTTCGCCATCGCGCCGACGGGCGCGAGCGGCTTTGGCCGCAACGCCATGCCAATCAAGTGGGGCGATCAAGCGCGCGCGGGTGTGATCACCTGGAAGCGTGACCGCAGCGGCGATTTTCTGATCGAGCAGATGGCTCCCATGGTCGCCTTCCTCATCGCGGTCATCGCCGGATCGGCCTTCGTCCTCATGGGGCGCGCGCGCCGACTGGCGCATGGCGTGCTGGTGGCCCAGGCCAGGGCCGAGCACTTGGCCCTGCACGACCCGATGACCGGCGTAGCCAATCGCCTGCTGTTCATGCAGAACCTGGAAGTGGCCATCGCGCGCCATCGTCGCGAGCACGCGGTCGTCGGCGTGCTGATGATCGATCTGGACCGCTTCAAGCAGGTCAACGACACCCTGGGCCATCAGGCGGGCGATGATCTGATCGTCGAGACCGCGCGCCGGCTGAAGGCCACGTGCCGCGCCGAAGACACCGTGGCGCGGTTCGGCGGCGACGAGTTCGCGATCGTGGCGTCGGCCGCCCATGAGGCCGGCTTGCTGGCGTTGGCCGATCGTCTCGTTGAGGCCCTGCAGGGGCAGGTCGCGGTCAGGGGCGGGCAGGCGCTGCTGTCCGGTTCGGTAGGCCTTGCGATCATGGAGGCTGATGTCCCCGACAGCACCGAGCTGCTGCGTCGCGCCGACCAGGCGCTGTACGAGGCCAAGCGCGCGGGTCGTGGACAGCGCAGTGCTTATTGCGCGGAGATCTCGCCCGCGGGGGCGGGCGCGTCGCCCAAGCTCGGCCCCCAGGCTTTCGCCGCCACCGCGTCGGCATAGCCGCGCTGGAACAGGCGCTGCATGGTTGAAGGCCGAAAATCCAGACTGGAAGATTCTTCATCCAGCGGGATGCTTGCGATGTGCAGGCTCAGACCAAAGCGGTCAGCGTAGGCCTTGTTGGCCTTGATATGAGCTCTGGTCGAGGCCTTGCTCCAGGCGTCGTAGGTCGAGGCCATGATGCTTCCGAAAGTCCCGCCCACCGGGTGTTGCCGCGGCTGAGGCTGACCATTGATGAGCAGGTAGATGTCGCCCTGTGCGGATGCATCCCCATCGACATCATGGTCCATCAGGCGCTCGGGAAACACCAGAAAGGGCGCGGTCACGCCGCCGTCGACGTGCATCTCGTTGATCATCACCCCGTCGGCGCGTAGCCGGGGCGTCACGACCGGTGGGAAGACCCCTGGAATACTGGCTGAGGCGACCAGCACATCGCGGAACAGCGTCAGCGCGGCCTCGTCGCCTTGCGACGCCAACGCGCCCATATCCCAAATCACCGGTTCCTGGGTGCCAAGATTGGTGGTGACAACCAACAGGCGCCGGCCCAAGGCGTGTTCGGCCGCGATGGCGGCCAGGAGCTCAGGCGTGACGTTACGATTGACGATGGCGCGGAGCGCCGTGCCGTCAAAGACGCTGGGCTTGACCAGCACGGCCCAAGGACGCCAGTGCAGGAGCGCTTGAGCGCCACCGTCCAGATAAGCCGCTTCGAGCCGGCTGTCCCACTCAGACCCCAGGAAGGCGAAGGGGGCGGCCAAAGCGCCCGTGCTGACACCCGTCACCAGATCGAACGAAGGACGCCCGCCAGCCTTTGTCCAGCCGACGAGTACGCCGGCCCCGTATGCGCCGTTGGCGCCGCCTCCGGACAAGGCCAGCATGGAGAAGCTTTGGCCGGTCGCCGCGAGGCGGCGGGTCAGGGCCGCGTCCAGCGCATCGAGCTTGGCGTCGTCTTTGGTGTCGATCCGAGGGTCGGTGGGTTGGACGAAGGCCGCCGCTTGGTTCGGCGGGGGGAGCTTGCTCCAATCGCCAAGACTGCCGCACCCGGCCGCCATCAGCGCCAGGAGGACGAGCACGCACAAGCGCAGCCCTTGAGCAGCGGATCGAGAGGTCGTCATCACCACGTCCTCGCCATCGGCGCGCAGCAGCAAGTCAGACCTTGCGCCGCGGTCGAAACGCCTGTTGGTCGCCTCCATGGCCGTTCATCCCGTGTACGGTTAAGCCGTGAGCGCTTTATCGTCCTTGACCGGCTCACCGTCGTTCGACAGCAAGATCGCCACCCAACCCAGGCGCTCGCTCCGCGCCAAGGCGTACATCGCCGCCAAGGTTAGAGGGATCGCCAGAAAGGCGCCCGGAATACCCCACACGATGGTCCAGGCGCCCACGGCCAGCAGGCCGGCCGAAGGGTCGATGTTTTGACTGTCGGCCTGCATCTTCGGGAGCACGAGATTGCCCACGAAGAACGACACCGCTTGGACCGCAGCGAAGATCACGATGGCCTCGTAGGGGGTGGAAAACTGCAGAAGGGCGAACAAGGTCGGACCCAAGCTGCCGATGAACACGCCAACGACCGGCAGATAGGCGAACAAGAAGATGATCAGGCCCCATAGGATTGCGTTTTCGAGCCCCGCGAGCATCATCACCACCGCCGAGCCAGCGCCGATCATCAGGCCGGTGAGGGTCTGGATCGATACATAGGCCTCGACCGCCGACACCGAGTCCTGGATCACCTTGATCAGGCCGGGCGAGCGCCGCTTGTGGTTGATAGCGCGGATGCGCCGATCGATCATTGGCCGAGACGCCAGCAGGAAGGCGAGGTAAAGCGCCGTCAGGACCAGGCCCGACGTCGTGTCCTTTAGTCCGCCAAGCGCCTTTTCCATCAGCGCGTTGGTGTCAACGCTAGCGGCCAGATCGGCGAGCTTGAGGCTCGCGCCTCCCGGCAGGGTCACCGTCGCCAGTGCGGCTTCGATGCGTTGCTGCACGGCCGGCAACTTTTCGATCAGCTGGTAGAGCCCTTCAAGGATCACCAGCACCGCCGCGAGCCCAAGGCCTCCGGTGAACAGGGAGGTCAGCACGAATACGCCCCACCGCGGCGCACGGGGAAGCAGGCGCGTGATCCGCTGGGCCACGCTTTCGATCAGGACGACGAAGACCCCCGCCAGCGCCAATGGCCACAGAATCGAGCTGAAGAAGTAAAGCAGTCCCGCTGCGGCGGCGAAGTTGAGGAGGGCCGACATGGGCAGCCCAACGGGGGTGGTCAAGACGGATACCCTCTTGGCCGCGCAAACGGCGCGCGCACGGTGATTGCGAGAATCGCACCCTATCGCGACGAGGATGGTGGGTCACAAGGGCTGGCTGCGACAAATTCGCCGCCTCCACGGCGCCTGCACGCGAGCGCAACGCGCACGCAATTCGCATCGGAAGGACCGCGTCCGGACCTCGGCCCGCGGAGAGAAAAACTTCGCCGTCTCCACGAACGCTCCACGTCGCCGGAGCGCCCCCGCAACGTGGCGGGTCTATCTGCTCCTCACTGGCGCTTGCCTCTCGGTCGGAGAGCAACGCCAGCAAGGAGTAAGACCATGAAGACTATCGCCATCACCACCGCTCTGATCATTGGCGCCGGCCTGGCCAGCCCGGCTTTCGCCGCCGAGTCGGCCAAGTCGTCGCTGGACGGCTTCTATGGCGGCGCCACCGCGGGCCTGGCTCGCCAAAAGGCCGACCTGACCCGCACGCCCGCTGGGGCCAAAGCCATCACCGGTTCGGCCAATAAGACTGGCCTCGAGTACGACGCGGTGCTCGGCTACGGCAAGGTGCTGGGCAAGGGCTTCTATCTGGGCGCGGAAGGCTCGATCGGCGCTGGCGGGTCGAAGATGACGCAGAACCTGGCCGGTTCGAAGGTCACGGTCGATCCGGGTCTGCGCTATGGTGCGGCCCTGCGCGCCGGCGCGGCCTTCCAAAGCGGCGGACTGCTTTATGGCAAGGTCGGTTTCGAGCGTGAACGCGTCGAAGCCACGCTTCCGGGCGTCAAGAAGACGACGACCGAGAAGGGCCTTGTTTTCGGCGCCGGCTACGAACAGCAGATCAACGACCACCTGGCCTTGCGCGGCGAGATCACGCGGGTCAATTTCAAGGATCGCACGCTGGCCTTCGCCGGTGGCGACAAGCTGAAGCTCGACAGCAGCGAAACGCGCTTCAAGCTGGGGGCGATCGTCCGCTTCTAGGCCGCTGACCGCCCAGGCCGGCCCCGGCCCCCCCGCGGGCGGTCACGAGGCTTAGACCGTGCGCCAAGCGATCAGCCCCTCCCAGGTCGCTTGGCGCACATCCACCTGCGGGTTCCCGCAGCCGCATTTATTAATTCGCCGGCCGCCGAGTGTAGAAACTCCATCTTGGCGACGGGCCCCGGCGAACCGGGCCTCGGCATCTTGAAGGCCCCATCGGGTCCTCGTCGACCATGATCAGCGGCAGCCGGGCCGGTCTGGCGCGAGCGCTCGCCAGCGCGATGGTGCGCTCCAGATAATCGGTCTTGTGGGTCAGCTTCAGGGGCGCCAGCGAGGCGGCCATCGGCGGCCGACATCCAAAACGAACCGGTGGCCTGGATGGTGGCGGCGGCGAAGCGCGCGATGTCGGCGCCGACCGGGGCCGAGATCGAGGGGCGGTTGGCGATGGCCTTGCCCCAGGTCAGCAAGCCCGGCTTGCTGACGGTCTAACTCACATCGGGGTTAGGTTCGCGCGCCCAAAGCTATGATCGATTTGGAACGCAGGGCCAGCAGGGCGATGACCCCGCCAGCGATCCCCATCGCGATGAACAGCGCGCGGATGCCGATGACCGCGCCGAGCGGCGCGGCGATGGCCAGACCGACGGGCGCGGCAAGACCCATCACGGTCGTCAACAGCGACAACACCCGGCCCTGGATTTGATTTGGCACAATGGTTTGCAGCAGCGCGGTCAAAGGCGCGCTTCCAGCTATGTAGGCAAAGCCGCTGACCGACCAGGCCAGGACCGCGACCCAAAAGAGCTCGCGCGGGGCCGCGGCGGTGGCCGCCAGGGCAAAGCACGATATAGCAAAGCCCAAGGCGAACCAGAGAATGGGACGACGCGGCGCGAGCGCGGCCACGACCAGGCCCGCGGCGATCATCGCCGCGCCGGTCAGGCTTTCCATCAGCGCCACCTGGGGCGCACCCCCGCCAAAATGGGTTTTGATCAGTAAGGCTACCAGCGTGAACGAGGGCATGACGACCAGCGTCACGGCCGCGATGACGCCATAGAGATTTCTAAGCCCGGCATCGGACCAGACCAGCTTCACGCCTTGGATGAACTCACGCCAGAGCGAGGGCCTGGGTCCGTCGCGGGGCGCTTGCGGGATGGCGAAGACCAGCAGGGGCGTTATGCCGAGCACCGCCGTGAACACGTCTATGCTCAGGGCCCAGCCGATGGGCAACACGCTGATCGCCATTGCGCCCAGGGGCGCGGCCGCCACGGTCATGATGCCCTGCAGGGTCTGGTTGAGCCCGGCCGCGCGCGGCAGGAACGCCGCCGGGACAAGCATGGCCGCGCTGGCCGAGGCCGCCGGCGATTGGAATGCCTGGGCGGCGCTGCGAATGAACATCATTCCATAGGCATGCCAGACCTCGATCCGGCCGGTCAGGAAGAGAACGATCAGCACGACCATGCAGGCTGCGCTGACGAGGTCGGCGCCGACCATGATCCATCTTCGACTATGGCGGTCCGCGATCGCCCCGCCCAAAGGCCCCAGCAGCGCGTATGGCAAAAGCGCCGCCAGACCCGCCGTCGCCAACGCCGAGACGCTGGCGGTGGTGTCGGTGATCCACCAGATCAGAACAAACTGGGTCATCGCCGAGCCGATCAGCGACAAAGCCTGTCCGGCGAAGATCGACCAATAGCGCGGCCGCCAGTTCACCCCGGGATCGGGCAGACCGACTGGCGCAGGGGGCGAGGCGGGGGCGGGGTCCAAGCTCATTCAAACGCTTTCACAGCGACGGGCGGTAGGCGCGGCCCTCATCACCCAAGGGACTTGGGCGCCGTCCGGCCGGCGGGCCGAGCCGATGTGGCGACCGACCTGGCGTGACGCGCAGCCGACGCCCATGCCCGACTATCGTTACAGCGCCTTAGCCTGCCTCAAGGCCCGGCGCTAGAAGCTGGCCTTGAGGGACGCTGCGACGCGACGTCCATAGGTTTTGCCAAGGCTGTGATCGTCGGTGTCGTGATAGCGCACATCCAGGCTGAGAGTCTTAGTCAAGGCGTAGGCCAGGCCGACATTCCACGTGGCGTAGTCGGCGGGGCCGCTGACGGTCTGGCGCCCCACGGCGGCGCTTAACATCACTCTGTCGCTCAGCGGCGCCGCGGCATTGGCTTCGTAGTAGAGCGCGTGATCGAGACCGCCCTGATAGTTCGGGGCGTAGGCGGTCATCAGCCCAACCGTCGCCTTGCCGACCGGCAGGCTCGCGGCGGCCTTCAGCTCGGTGAAGTTCAAATCCGAGCCCTTCGGCGCGTCGACGTACCCATAGTAGAGCACGCCCAAATCCAAGGAGACCTTCCCGACGGTTGGGCGCAATCCGGCATAGAGATCGATTTCAGCCGTTGTCGAATTGCCAAAATCGACATTGGACGTCCAAGCGCCCGCGTAGAGCCCGCCAGCGGTCGCGTCGACGCCGCCAGAAATCTGGGCGCGGCCGTTCGTTTGGCTGACGCCGCGAAAGACATAATCGTTGGCGATGCCGATATTGGCCGAGAGATCAGGCTGGCGGGCATGAGCGGACGCGCCGAAAAATAATCCAAGGCAGGTCAGGGTGACGAGGGGCAGGGCTGAACAAGATGTCTGCATGGTTTCGCTCAGGGGCTGGTTGAAATCGCGATGTCTCTGGGCGCTAACTCGGCAAGGTGAGGGCAACCTCATGCCGCGATGTCGCGCCCACGACATCGCCTCCCGGCTACGAAGCGGCGATGGAGCAGCGGTGGAGGTTGGATGGAGCCTGGCGTCCAAGCGCGCCTCGAGCCCGCGCGCGCTGCATTTATGGGCAGTTTGAGTTGGCGGTGACGCCGATTTCGTCATGGTGGGCGCGAGCGTGTCGCGACGCTGACCGATCAGACAACCTGCCCCTCAAGGCGCGTGGGACCGCTTGATCACCCCGCTGGGCCGGCGCGACCTTGGTTCAAGCCCGTCGACAACGGCCAGGCCGCTTGCAGCATCGCCTCCAGGAGATCCTCATAGCGCCAGCCCTCGGCGCGCGCCGCCAGCGCCGACAGGCTATCTTGGTCTTCGCGTCCGGGACGACCGGGTCCGGTCATATTCGGCTTCATGTTGAGATCGAACACGCGATAGCCGTCGCGGCCAGCGCGACAGTCGATCCGGATCGGCGCTCGCGCGCCGACCCGCTGCGCGACCGCCACGCAATGGGCGATGAGCGCCGCCAGCGCCGGGGTGTCACACTCGCGCGCCGTGAGCGCGATGCTGTTTTGGGTGACCGCCACGGCGCCGTTATAGGGGGCCACACCGTCCTGATGGGCCACGCGGCGCACCGGGCGCAAGGCCCAGGGCGCCGTCGCGAGGTTTCCCGATCGATCGCGCGAGCCGGGCGGCATGACCGTGAGGGTCAGCTCGTCGCCCTCCAGGAATTCCTCAACCATCAGGGCTGAGCCAAAATGGCCGTCGGCCAACGCGGTCGCGACATAGACGGTCGCGTCGGCCAAGTCTTGGACGCGTCTGACGCCCTCCGAGCCTCGGCCCCGGACAGGTTTGACGATGAGCGGAAATCGCCACCCTCGCATCTCAAGCGCCTGGGCAAGATCGGCCAAGGCGATGACGTCTGCCGCCGCGCGGCGGCCGACGAGGAAAGCCTCCGCGGTTGGGACGCCAATCTTGGCCAAAAGGCGGTTGGTTCGAAATTTGTCGTCGAAGGCCTACATCGCGCGCGGGGTCTGGCCGACAATCAGGGTTTGCAAGGGGACCGCCTCGATCGGGTGTCCTTCGAACAGCACCGTATTGGCCCAAAGCAGCGTGGCGCCGCCCGCTAGGGCCGACGCCAGGCCCTCGCGCGTATCGGGAAACACCCAGTCCAACGGCTCGCGGGGATCGGGCCGGGCGCGGGGGGTAACGATCTGATGGCGCGCGCCGCGCAACGCGTGGGCGATGTCAGCCCCGCTGTCGGCGTAGCCGCCAGGCTTCGGCGTCTTGCGCTGGCCTTCGATCAAGGGCGGGGGCAGGGCTTGATAGAGAACGGCGATCGAAGCGGGCTTCACGAGAATCTCCAACCCTGCCTGGAGGCGGCGCGGCCTTTCCAGATCACTCCATGAGAGCCTGGCTCAGCGCTTGGGCCGCCTCGACCAGCCAAGGACCGATCTCCTGGGCCCGTTCGGGGGGCATACGCGCGTCTATGGCCGAGATCGACATCGCCAGCCGGGGGCGGCCACGACGGCTGGCGCACGGGGCGGCGACACCGCTGACCCCCGGCCAGACAAGATCTCGGACATAGCAAAAGCCATGCTGTTGGATCTGAGCGTCGAACCGTCGGAACGCCGCGAGCCAATCGGCTTCCTTGCGAAAGAGACGAGGCGGGCGCTCTCCGGTGGCGGTGGCTTCTTCAAGGGCCAGGCGCAGTTCGCTGTCTTCCCATCCCGCGACCAGGGCGATGCCTGAAAGGGTAGATCCCAGAGGAAGCGTCTGGCCCACATCGACGATCTGGGCGCGAACGGGATAGGCGCCGTCGGCCCTGACCAGGTAGCGCGCCGAAGCGCCCAGACGCTGAGCCACGTAGACGGTGTCGCCTGTGCGCGTGGCCAATTGCTGGGCGACCTCCTGGAGTTTCTCCACCGCGATGACGGTGTCGGACTGAAGGGAGTTGAGCCCAAGAAGCCGCGCGCCGAGCACGTAGCGACGACCCGCGGTCTGCTGCACGAAACCCACTGAAATGAGGTCGGCGAGGATGCGGTGGATCGAGGACCGAGCGATGGCGGTCGCTTGGCCAAGGTCGAGCAGCCGCGCGCCAGCTGGACCCGCACGATCGATTTCCGTCAACAGCGCCGCAACGCGAGCGACGACCTGGCCTTGACCGTCCATTTGACCCCAAAGTCCGTTTGACGGGATTTCGTAGCGGGTGTGGGTGGGGACGTCCAGCTGTGCGAACCGATCGTGGCGGCATCCCGTCCCATTGCAACGCTTGAGGCCAAGCTGCGTTACTGTCGCATCCCCAAGAAATCTCGCAGGCCCCGCATCGCCGGGGCCTTTTTCGCGCCGCGAAAGCGGGAACCCCGAACCGTCGAAGTGGTCGGCGCGAGACTGGGGCGGCCATTCGCAGCGCCGCAAGCCCGGCCTGGGGTCTAGGACGCCAACACGGCGGGGCGGAGGTGGCCTTCTGCTTGGCGCGTGCCATAGACCCATAGCAGGCGTCGATCCCGTTGCGAGGCGGGGTCCTGCGTTGTCGCGACCCCTGAGCCCGACTTCGATCCGGAGAGCGTTCGGCGGACACGCTCGGTCCCGCCGCGCCCTGCGGGCCGCTGGCGCTCGCGGCTCCTACGGGCGCGTCCCTTCGGGCAGGCCCCAGGCCCTGGGGCCTGCCGCCGACCGCTCGGCGCCGTCTCCCGACCGCGCGCGGCGCGGTCTCCTGTACAGGCTTCATCGTCATGAGCGCTCGCGGACGCGAGCGCGCGGGCTTGGGGCTCCGCCCCCAGCGCGCTTCGGACCGGCTTCCGCCCAGCTTCGGACCGCCTTGGCGGTCCTGCAGCCGGGTCCCCGCGAAGCCGGCCACTCCGCTTGCACCCCCGCGCTCGCCGCTTGGGCAGGGTTTCAGGCGCGCCTTCCGCGTGCCTGCAACCCTTGCCCAAGGAGGCAGACATGACCCCCCAAAACACTCCCGCGACCATCGCTGACGCTTCGGTCGCCAAGCCCGCACAGATCGTCGTGCAGTACGGCGAGGTTCGCGACATTCCCCTCAACCGGCTGAAAGCCTCGCCCAAGAACGTTCGGCGCGTGGGCCACAACGCCGAAGTGATCGAGTCCCGCGCGGCCTCGATCACCTACAAGGGCCTTCTGCAACCGCTCGTCGTCGAGCCCGAGATCAAGGACGGTCGTGAGACCGGCTACTATCTCGTCAGTGCGGGCGAAGGACGCCGCCAAGCCCTGCGACTGCTCGCGCAGCGCAAGCGGCTGGCCAAGGGCGCGCCGGTGCGGTGCGTGGTCGATACGGTCAACGATCCGGCCGAGGTGTCGCTTGAGGAGAACTTTGCCCGCGAACGGCTCCACCCCGCCGACGAGTTCGAAGCGTTCAAGGACATGGCCGAGCGCAAGGGCTACGGCGTCGAAGAGATCGCCGCCCGCCACGGCGTCAAGCCCGACCTCGTGCGCCAGCGGTTGCGCCTGGGCGCGGTGGCTCCCGCTCTGCTGGACCTCTACCGCGAGGAGGCCCTGACCTTGGAACAGGTCACCGCCTTTGCGGTCAATCCCGACCCCGAACGGCAGATGCAAGTCTATGAGCAGCTTTCAGCCGCAAACCGCCAGCCCTACGCCATCCGCCGCGCCATGACCGAGATGAAGGTCGGCGCCGACGACCGGCGCGTGCGGTTCCTCGGTCTCGACGCCTATGTCGCGGCCGGGGGGGCGGTGCTCCATGACCTCTTCACCGAGGACGGCGGCGGCTGGCTCGAGGATGTTGTTCTGCTCGACCGGCTGGTCAGCGAGAAGCTCGCCGCCATCGCCCAGGAAGTTCGCGACCGCGAGGGCTGGAAGTGGGCCAGCGCCCACCTCGACTTCCCTCACGGCCACGGCTGTTCGCGCCTCTGGGAACATGCGCTGACGCGTACGCCGGAGGATATCGCCGCCATGGGCGCCCTCCAGGCCGAGGCGGCGGCGCTGACCGACCAGTGGGCCGACATCGACCGGCCGCCGCCCGAGGTCGCAGCGCGCTTCGAGGCCATCGAGGCCGAACTCGAAGCGCTTGGCGACGACTACGGCCACACCCCCGAGGAGAAGGCGCGCGCGGGGGTGATGGTGCTGCTGTTGCCCTACGGCGAGGCGCGGATCGACCGGGGCTTCGTCCGTCCCGAGGACGAGCTTGCCCCCGCGCCGGATGACGAAGCCGACGACGGGCAGGACGGCGCCGATGAGCTTGGCGGCAGCCTTGGCGATGAGGAAGAGGGGGATGGCGACGGCGGCGAGGCCGACCAAAGCCGCTTCGACGCCGACGAACCGGCCGGGGACGCGACCGCGCCGCTCCCTGACCGGGTGATCGCCGAACTGACGGCGCATCGCACCGCCGCGATGCGCGACGCTCTGGCTCAGAATCCCGACCTCGCCCAGCTCGCCTTGGTCCACGCCCTGGTTAGCCGCGTCTTCGCCATGGGCGCCCCGGCGACGTGCCTGGATATCCGCTGGGGGTCTCGCAACCTCAATGGCTTTGGCGAAGGCATTGAAGAGAGCCCGGCGGGCCTTTCGATCGCCGAGCGCCACAGCCATTGGGCGCGCCAGGTCCCCGGCGCGCCCGAGGACATCTGGGCGTTCGTGGTCGGGCTCGACGGCGACAGTCGCGCCTGCCTCCTGGCCCACTGCGTGAGCCTGACGCTCGATGGCCTGCGCAGCTGGGAGCGGCGCGAGCGCGGCGTCCTGGCGCACGTCGAAGCCCTCGCCACGGCGCTCGATCTCGACATGCGGGCCTACTGGAAGCCGACCGCCGTCCGCTACCTCGACCGCGTGACCAAGGCCCAGATCGCGGCGGCAGTCAGCGAGGGCGTGTCGGTCGAGGCGGCGGGAAGGCTGTCGGGGCTCAAGAAGCCGCAGATGGTCGAGGCCGCCGAGCCGCTGCTGGTCGAGGCCGGATGGCTGCCGCCGATCCTGCGCACCGTCCGCTCGCATGCGGAGGCGTCGGGCGACGGCGCGGGCGCCGATCCCGATCCGGCGTTCGAGCGCGGGGCTTTCGAGGTCTCGGACGGCGCGGTTCAGGACCTCGACGACGCCGCCGCGCCAGACGTGGACGACGTTCTGAGGGATGGCGGGCCCGAACAGTCGGCGACGGATGAGGCCGAGGTCGCGGCTGGTCTTGAAGCGGCCGGGTAGGCGGGGGACGGGCGGCCGGTCGGCCGCCCGTCGTCTTTTGGAGAGGGCTCGCGCGGCCGATCCTTTGGGATCGGCCGCTTTGGCTTGTCCATCGGTTGCTTTCCTGTGGACCTTCGGGGGCGGACGCTGATCGGCGGATCGGCAAGACGTGGAATCGACCTATCGCCGCCCGATGACCCAAGAGCAGATCGACCGCATCCTCGAAGAGATGCAGACCGCGTTTGAAAAGACCGGCGACGACGGCGAACGGCCGGGTCTGATCACCTTCGACCGCGACGACTGGGTGGGCGCCGAGCTTGCGACCTGCTGCACCTCGCCCGGGCGCGGCATCCGGTGCCGCGGCATCCAGATCAAGGTGGCCAAGGGCCGCGAGACGCGGGTCTGGACGCGCGCCGAAGCCGTGGCGATGGGCGAGGATCCCGCCACCTTCGAGGACCTCAAGAGCCGCCAGGACGCCAAGGTCTAACGGACGGGCCGAGGCGTCGCCCCTGGCGCCCAGGTTCCGCGTTGCGCGGCACGCGCTTCGTCCTGCGCGGCGGCGTAGACGCCCTTGCTGTAGCGTCGCCATTCGGTCGCCAACCCCGAGCGGATCATCGCGGCGTTGAGGTCGGGGCTGGCGCTCGACCAGCACTTGGCCACTTGCCGGCCGTAGCGGTCTTGCTCGACGACACGGCACCCGACCCGCTCGCGCGTCAGGCTGAAGAGCAGGTCGCGCGCCTCATAGGCCAAAGGTTCGGCAGGCGACTTGCCGCGCCGCACCTCCGGCGCATCCACCCCGAAAAGACGAATAGAGGTCTTGCCGCAGCGCAGGGTGTCGCCGTCATGAACGGTGGGGGCGGTGCAGGCGAGGATCGCGCTGGCGACGAGGAGCAGGGCCATGGCCCCGCCTATAGCCGTGTTCGCGCGGCTGGCCAGCGGCGCGACGGCCTGACGGGAGCATGGCGCCGGTCGTCGTCCGGTCCGGGACCAGGACGATGCGCTTGAAGGGTCGGGCGCGTCGCGCCCGCTGCGCCGGATCGGCGGGGCGGACTGGCCGCCTTAGTCCGCCTCGGGGCCGGCGCCGCGCGGCCTGACCAGGGTGTAGACCGCGTCGATGACCACCAGGGCGGCGTTGGTCGCCGCGCCGAACGAGGGGCGACCAGCTGGAGCGACAGGCGCGCGTCGCCGTCCTCGCGCGTCTTCCGCCAGGCGGCCCCGAGAGCGGTCGCGCCGGCGGCGGCGCGGAAATCGGGGCTCTTGTCGCTGGGCTCGTCGGCGACCGGGCGGCGCTTCCCATCGTGACGTCGAGGGGGAGGGCGCGGATCTCGCCGCTGAACCCGCCGTCAGGGTCGACGGTCCAGGCGCCGAGGCGGACAGGCGGTCTCTCCGGGACCCTCTGAGCCGGGCGCGTCGACCGCGTCCTCTTCTGGCCTGATCCGACCGGGGACGGTCCGGCCCCGCAACCTCGACCTCTTCCTTTCTTCCCCTGGGGCGCACGCGCCCCATTCCTCGCGAGGCAAGAAACTCCAGGCCTTCGGTCCTTCGCCAAGGCTGCGGGAGCGCGCCCCCAATCTTGGATTGGCGGGGGCAGGGCGCGCTCTGCGGGGCGGACATCGGCCCCGGTCCCTTGGATCGCCATCGAGGCCGCGATCGGCGCGGCCCGGACAAAGATCGGAGAGACCACCATGTCCACCATCGGCGCCTTCACCGCCAACGCTGACGGCTCGTTCACCGGCGAGATCCACACCCTGGCCCTCAACCTCAAGAAGGTTCAGATCCGCCCAGTCGCCGACAAGCCCAGCGACAAGAGCCCCGATTTCCGCATCACCTGCGGGAGCGCCAACCTCGGGGCTGCCTGGCGGAAGACAAGCAAGGACAACAACGCGTACCTGTCGGTCAAGCTGGACGATCCCTCGTTCGGCGCGGCGATCAACGCCGCCCTGGTCGTCATCGACGAGGTCCACACCCTCGTCTGGTCGCGCAGCAACGGCCCCAAGGAGGACTAAGGCGGCCAGCCCGCCCCGCCGATCCGGCGGGGCGGGCGCGGCGCGCCAAACCCTTCAAGCGCATCGCCCTGGTTCTGGAGCCGGCGTTGACCCGCCGTTTTCACGCCATGGCCTGTCGTTCTACGACCCGCCCTCTGGGCGCCTTGAGGCGTCCGATCAGCCGGCTCACAACGGTCTGGCGGGACCCGCGAGGACGCCCCCAACCGCCCGCCCAGGCGTTCCTTTCGCCCCCGCGCCGTCGTCGCGCGCTCGTCCCCCCAGGCGCGCGGCGAGGCGGCGGCTCGACCGATCTGCTCAACTCCCCCCAGCGGATTTCTCGAGCCGCCGCCAGAGCGGCGGATGATCGCTGCCGGGCAGGCGTGCGACCCCTCCCAGGAGACCTTGATGACCACCATTGGATACTTCCGTCGCGACGGCTTTACCGGCCACCTCGACACCCTGGCCCTCGATGTCACCGTGAAGCTCACGCCCGCCGAGAAGTTCTCGGCCAAGGCGCCCGACTATATCGCGCTGGTCCGCAAGGCTGGCGATGGCGAGCGCGAATGCGGCGCGGCCTGGCGTCTGAACGATGCGAGCGGCGCCATGCTGAGCCTCAAGCTCGACGATCCGACCTGGCCCGAGCCGATCAGCGGCCGGATCCTGGCGGCCGAGGACGGCGCCCTGCCGCTGGTCTGGATCCGGCGGGCCGATCCGCCGCCCGCCCAGGCCTCGCCACCGGCCGGCTAGACAAGACGGCGAAGCCTTAAAGGCCCTAGCGTTCCTCGTCTTGCTCGTCGGGATCCTCGTAGAGTTCGTCCAGCGAGGTCTCCAGCCAGCTATCGAGCGAGGCCGCGCGGCGGTCCAGGTACTCCTGCAGATGCTCACCCATCTTACGCAGGCCCAGCAGGATTTGGGCGGCCGGAATCAAATGCAGCCGGTCGCCCAACGTCCGCCAAAGCTCGCGAAAGCCGATCCACCCGGTCATCAGAAGCTTGCTGCGCATGGTGATCAGCGCGATGGCGGGATTGCCGTACATCACCGCCAGGACAATGCCGATCGCGTCGCTGCGCGTGGCCTTGGCGAACCGGCGGATCTTCCAGAGATCGAAGTCTCCCTTGCCCTTTTCGAAGTCCTGATAGGTCCGCAGCGCCACGCCCATCCCTCGGGCGACCTCGATCGAGGTCATGCGCCGTTCCTTCTTGATCGCCCTCAGCGTGCGCGAGAGTAACCGAGCCTGACGCGCAAGCGGCGCCGACGGCGAGCCGAGCATGCGAACGCTCCGAACTATTCAACTTTGGGATGATCGCCGCAGAGGGCGAGGCTGCGCAACCGTCCGCGCGCCAACCGCCCGCCGAATTGTCGGCCGACCGACGTTCGAAGCCGCCTGGACGAGCGGCGGCCACGCGGCCTGACCAGCCCCTTGCGTTAAAACCGGCAGTCATCGCGCATTCGACCGGCGCCGATCGCGCCATCGCCGCCCAAAGCCGTCCGCCCGACTCGGAATCTTCGCCCGCGACCGCGCGCGGACCGGCTGACGCGCACGGCAAGGCTCGACGGGCCAGAACCGCGCGCCCAGCATGGCGGGTCCACGGCTGGAGCCCCCCTTGGCCCGCGATCGCGACCCCTTTGACCGAACGCTCGAGACCCTGCGACAGCGCTTGGCGGCGACCGGACCGCTGCAAGGCGCGGCCTTGCCGATCAGCGCCCTGGCCGACGAACTGGGCGTCAGTCCAACCCCGGTGCGCGAAGCCCTCGCCCGGCTGGCCGGGGAGGGCCTGGTGGCGCGAACGCCTCAGGGTTACGCCGCCCCGCTGCATGATCCGGCCGGATTGGCCGATCTCTACGGCTTGGCCAGCGTCCTGGCCTGCGCGGCCTTGTCGTCCGGGCCAGGAGCGCTCGAGATCCTCGATCGCGCCGACCCCCTGGCCAGCGCGCAGGCCGCCTCCAATCGGGCCCTGGCGGAGGCCTGCGGGCGGGTGCGAGCGCAGTTGGCCCCGCTGGCCCAGGCCGAGGCCGAGCTCTTTGGCCGCGAAGCCAGCGCCGCCGAACCCGCATCGACCAGCTTGGCGGAGGCCTTGCGCGCGGTTCGGCGCCACTACGCCCGTCGCGCGGCCCAGAGCGGCCGCATCCTCGCCGTGGCGCTCGGACTGCTCAAATCTCCCCGAATATAGATTTGAATATAGGCCGCGTCGGTCGCGTCATGGAGGGGCTGCATTCCGCGGCTTTTCTTCAAAGGAGACGACCATGACCCGCAAGAACACCATCCAACGTCAACGCCTGGTCCGCGTCGGCGACGCCCACCGCCTGACCCAAGGCGCGTTCGTCGGCCAGCCCGAAGCGGTCAATCCGCTCGGTCGCGAGATCCAAGGCTGACTCGACGCCGGCGGCGCGCGCGGCCTCTAGCCCGCCGCGCCGCCTTGGTTCAACCGCCGCCTCCCGCGGCCCTGCACGACGAGGCTGTGATGACCAAAATCCATCGCCTGATCCGGGTCGGCGACGCCGAGCGCCTGACCCAAGGCACCCTGACCCCCGGCCTGCCGGAAGACTTCCTGCCCGGACACTATATGCCGAGCTGAGCGCCGACGGCGCGGCGGGTTCAAATATAGGTTTGAATATACGTCCGCCGCGCCGCCTCCTTGTCCCGTCGCACGATCGCGACGCGCAAGGACAAGGAGCGCGCTGGTGACGCCACGCTTTCGACTGATCCGTTTGGGCAAGGCCGATCGCCTGACCCTTGGCGCCCTGGTCGGGCTGCTGCTCGAAGACATCACCACCGCGCGCTACGACCCGATCTAGTCGCCGTATCGCATCGCTGTCCCAGCGGCGGCGATCGACGACCAGCGCGCGACCCTCAAGGAAGCCCACGATGGACGTTTGGCTAACCGATAGCGTGCATGCGGTGATGATCGACGATGACATCGTCTTTCTCGACGTCGCCAGCAACGCCTACTTCTGCCTGCCCGACATTGGCGCGGTGCTGGCCATGGTCGGTCGGCGACTGGCGGTGTCAGCCGAGGGCTTGGCCGAGGATTTGCTGGCCGCGGGCCTGGCCGTCGTCACGCCATCGGGCCAGGCGCCGCCTCAGGTGTCCCCCCCGGCGCGCACCGCGCGGGCCGTGATCGACGCCGACCGCAACCTGCGCGGCCAAGGTCCCAGCCTCGCTCATTGGCGCCAGGCGATCATCGCGGGTCTGGCCGCGCGCGCGGCCGAGCGTCGCGGTTTCGCCGATCGCCTGCCGCCGGCCAAGACCCTCGCCGCGCCAGCGCCGACGTCCGCGCTGCTGGCCGATCTCGTCGCCTATCGCGCGATGCAGCCTTTGCTGCCATTCGACGGCGCGTGCCTCTTCCGCAGCCAGATGCTGCGCGCCTATCTCCATGCGCTCGGCCACCACGTCGATTGGATCTTCGGCGTTCGCACCTGGCCGTTTGGCGCCCACTGCTGGCTACAGGCCGGTGACCTGGTGCTCGACGACGAGGCCGAGCGCCTGGTCGCCTATCGGCCGATCATGGTTCGCTAGCCATGGCCTATGTCGTCCTGACCTATCCGGGTGGGGTCGCCGCCGGCGCCTTTGATGCGATGGTCGAGGCCTTGGCCGCGAGCGGAGCGTGGCGAGCGGTCCATCGCGCCTATCGCTTGGCGGTGTTCACCGCCGGAGCGGCCCCGCCGCCTGTGACGCCGCTGGTCGGCGCGCGCGGGCCCATCGGCGTGATCATCGGCCAAGTCTTCGATCGCGCCGCCACGCGCGAGGGCGCCGTCGCCAAGACCAACTTGATGGGGCTGGCCGACGATGATCCGCTGGAGGCCGCGCGGCGGCTGGTCACCACGGCCTGGGGATCCTATGTCGCGGCCTGGATTGGCGACGGCGCCGCCGGTCCCGTCGTTCTGCGTGACCCGTCCGGCGCGCTCGAAGCGCTGACCTGGCGGCGCGATGGGGTCACGCTGGTCAGTTCGCGGCCGATCGCGGGACAAGCCGGACCGGTGGGATTGTCGATCGACTGGGCCCGGATCGGCCAGATCCTCGCCGACCCGATCAGCGCTTCGCTCGGTGCGCCGCCCCTGGTCGGCCTGACCTCGATCGACCCCGGCGTCGCCGTTCACGGGCCGCAGGGACGCGACCACACCGCGCTCTGGTGTCCCGTCGACATTGTCCGCGCCGCGCGCGGCCGGCCTTGGCCCAGCCGTGCAGACCTGCGCCGCACGGTCGACGCCAGCATAGCGGCGTTGGCGACCGATACCGACGCCATCGTTTGCGAAATCTCCGGCGGTCTCGACTCGGCGATCGTCGCCACCAGCCTGGCCGCTTCGGGCCTTGGCCCTAGGTTGGCGGTCAATTTCTATGGCGACCAAGCCGAGGCCGATGAGCGGCGCTATGCCCAGGCGGTGGCCGAGCGGATCAGCGCGCCGCTGCGCACCGTGCGCCGCGAGCCCTTCGCGTTCGACGCCGAGACGCTCGCCGCCAGCGGCCGGGCGGCGCGGCCCAACTTCAACGCTCTGGATCCCAGCTATGACGCCGGCTTGATCGCGGCGCTGGACGCGGCGGGCGGTCAGGCCCTGTTCACCGGCCATGGCGGCGACACCGTCTTTTACCAGGTGGCGGCCAGCGCCTTGGCCGCCGACCTGCTGCGCGGGGTTCCTTGCGAAGGCTCGCGCCGCCAGCGCCTGGAGGAGGTGGCCCGGCGCACCCGCCGATCAATCTGGAGCCTGGCGCTCGAGGCCCTGACCGGACGGCCGTGGGCGGTCTCGATCGAAGGCCAGCTCTTGCGCAAGGAGGCCGAGCAGATCCGCCGCGTGGGCCTGACCCACCCCTGGGTGGCCGATCTTGGCGACATCTCGCCGGCCAAGCGCCAGCAGATCCGGGCCCTGGTCTCCAACCTCAACGCCAATGGCGCGACCGGCCGGGCTGAGCGCGCCCGCATCGTCCATCCGTTGCTCAGCCAGCCGGTCGTCGAGGCCTGCCTGGCGATCCCCGCGCCAGTGCTCAGCGCTGGCGAGCGCGAACGCAGCTTCGCCCGCGAGGCCTTCGCTGAACGCCTGCCAGCCTCGATCGTCGAGCGCCGCTCCAAGGGCGAGATCAGCGTCTTTCTGGGCCGGTGCCTCGCCGCCAGTCGCCCGTTCCTGCGCGACTTCCTGCTGGGCGGCCGCCTCGTGGAGCGGGGACTGGTCGATCCCCTTGAGCTCGAGGCGGCGCTCGAGCCGGAGGCGATGGTCTGGAAGGACGCCTCGCGCGAGATCCTCACCGCCGCCGCGCTCGAGGCCTGGGTTCGTCATTGGGAGGAACGGATCGCCGAGGTGGGCGCGGCCGAAGACCTCGCCGCACCGGGCTTGGGCGCGGACCCCGGCGCGGGACCCATGGCCTCGGCAAGGAAGGCGAACAGTCGCTGATGCAGGTCGCGCAGATTGGCGGGATTGCCGATCACATGGCCCTCGCCGCGATAGAGCAACAGCTGGGCGTCCTTGCCCTGTCGCGACAGGCTCATGAACACCGCGGCGACCTGGGCCGGGTCGTAGTCCATGTCGCCATAGACCAGCATCACCGGTGCGGTGATCTTGTCGGCCTGCAGTAGCGGGCTGTTGCGGACATAGCGATCGAGCGCCGACCAGGGCGGCGCGCCCATCCGGCCCTGGCCGCCCTCGGCCCATCCCTGCATGCCGGTCAGGGTCATATAGACCTCCGGGACCGCGAAACTGGCCGCGCGCAGGTTACCGAAGATGGTCACCAGATCGGTCGGCGGCGCCGAGGCGATCAGCGCCTTGAACCGCGTCGACTGGCTGCCGGCCATCAGCGAGGTCCAGCCGCCGAAGCTATGACCCCAGAGGGCGATGCGGGTGGCCGAGACCTCCGGATGCTGGGCATGGGCCGCGTCGACGGCCCGGAGAATGGCGTCGGCCAGGCCTGGGGCGGGCTCGTCGTTAAGGCCGATCGGCAGGCTGGGGACCAGCACCGCGTAGCCCTGGGCGACCATCAGCTGGACATTGGTCAGCGGTGTGACCGACCCCGGCTCGAACCAGGGCGGCGGCCGATCATAGCGGTCGCCGGCATAGGGTACGACAATCAGCGGGCGGTCCGCGCCGGGCGCTAGATCGGCGGGCAGGTAGAGCCAGCTGGTCAAGGCCTCGCCGGCCGGTCCGCTGTGGGACACCGCCACCGGTTGGCTGAAGTCGACCGCCGCCAGGGCCTGGTTGATGGTCAGCAGCGACCGCTGCGCGCCGCCGGGCCGAACGAGGCTGAGCGTCTTGACCCCATGGGCGTCCTTGTCGATCGCCGCCACGGCGCCGTCGGCGGCGGCCGCGACCAGCCGCGCGCCGGCGGGCGGCGAGGCCGCGCGGTGGGTCTGGCCGTCCGGGGTGATGGCGGCAGCTTGATCGGTGGCGATCGCGCGGTCGGCGACGAGACCGGGGAGAACGCTTGGCGCATGCCAGGTTCGTGTCGGGGGCGCGACGACGCGCGCTGGGCCCTTGGGCGGTAGGCGGACCAGGCCGCTGGCCGTGCTGACCAAAAGGCCCTTGGGCCCAACGGCCAGCGCCCGGCCCTGCGGCGCGGCCAGGGCGGCGGTCAGATTGATCGGACCGCGCGCGCTCAGCCGCCACCAATCGGGACGCGCGCCGTCCTCGGGCCTGGCCAGGAGCACCGGATCGCCGCCCAGCCAGGCGACCTGGCCGACGAGGTTGGCGATGCCGCCGCCGGCCACCAGATTGACCTTCAGGTGCGGGGCCAAGGGGCTGGCCGCGCCTTGCCGGTCAAACCGCCAATAGCCGTAGGCCGCGTCGAAGGCGGGGTTGTCGCGCGCCGCCGCCACCAGGGCGTGGCTGTCGGGCGCCCAGGCCCAGGTCCCGGGGGCGAGATCGCAGGCCGGGCAGGGGCGCAGGACCTGGCCAGAGGTCAGGTCGATCAGCGCCAGGCGCCGTCGGCGATGCGGGCTGGAGAGCTGGACCTTGGTCGTGGAGGCGCTCGGCTGGACAAGCTCGGCCTCCAGGCTGACCGCCGCGGTCGCCCCGTCCGGCGAGACCAGGAGCTCGAAGAACGCGCCAGTGGCCAGCACCCGCGCGCGGCCACGCGCCGGATCGAACACCGCCAGCCGGTAGTCCGGCGGCGCGGGATTGATCGACGCATAGTGACCCGTCCCCAGCGCCACCCCCGAATAGTCGCCGCGGCTATTGGCGGCCCAGGCCGCTTGCGTGCGCGCCTGGGTCTGCCAGCCGGCGCCCAGGAGGATCGAGGGCGCATCTGGATCGCGGACGATCATCACCACCTCGTCGTTGCTTCGCCAGCGCGCCTGGGCGGTCCAGACCTCCGGATCGCCGGTCAGGCCCGACCAGGTCACCGCGCCGCTCGCCAGGCTCGCCACCCCCATCTCGCGTCGATGGCCAAGCTGGCGAAAGACCAGCACCCGCGATCCGTCCGGCGAGAAGGCCCCAAAGGTGTCGCCGGCCCCGGGCGTCGGGGCCAGCAGGGGACGCGGCGGGTCGTTTGCCAGGGTGTTTGCGACGAACAGGCGGCTGGTGGTCTGGTGGGTGAGAAACTCATGGTCGAAGCTTGGCGCGTCGGCCCAGCGGCCGAAGCGCTCGGCGATCAGCCAGCGGCCGTCGGGCGAGAACGCCACTCGACCAAAGGCCTCGACCGAGAGCTGATCCTCGATGGTGAACGGGCGGCCGGCCGCGGCCGGGCTGGCGACCAGGGCGCAAGCCAGCGCCACCCCTGCGAACATGCGCATGGCGAACTATCCTCGTCTTGTCGGATTGAAGCGGGCCTACCAGGCCTTGGTCAGCTGCAACGCCACCACGCGGCCCATGACGTCGTAATTGGCCGCATCGAAGCCAACGCCCTGCGGCGAGTCATAGAACGGCGGATCGCTGTCGAAGAGGTTCTGCGCCGTCAAAGCCAGGGTGAGACCGCGCCAGGGGCCACGCTGGGCTGGCGAGACCCATTGTAGCTGCAGGTCGGCGCTCGTCCGGCTGCCCAGCCGCGCGCCGGCCGCCGTGTCGAGGTCGCCGGTGTGGTTCAGGGACAAGGTGGTGGTGAACGGCCCATGGCTCCAGGCCGCCGAGACCCGGGCCCGCAGGTCGGCGGGGTTTTCGGCCGTGCCGACGAGTTCGGTCTTGCGCGCCGCCGCCGTTATCCGGCGCGAGGACGAGATCAGCCAGGAGAGATTGCCGCTCAGGACGAGCGGATCATCATCGATCTTCAGCGGATAGCTGCCGCTCAGATCAAGGCCTCGCACCGCGAAGGTCCCGGTGTTGACATAACGGGCGTCGGCGATCGCCTGGTAGGCCTGGGCCGGATAGAGCGCGGCGGCCGCCGAGGTCGCCAGCCGCAGATAGGACTGCACCTGCGCCAGATCAGCGGCGTTGCTGGCGGGGGTGATGAACTGGCGGAACGGCGCCAGATCGCTGGCCGTCAGCACGGTCGAAAGGTTGTTGATCGCCGGCTGGCCGATCCGCTGCCGGAACTGGGTGTCGAAATAGGTGGCCGTCAGCCGCAGGCCCGGATGGGCGCGCGGCGCGTATTCGAGCCCCGCCGACCAGGAGGTGGCCGTCTCGGGGCGAAGGTCCGGATTGCCGCCATAGAGAAGCAAGGTCAGGACATTGGCGCCGTTGGCCGTCAGATTGACCGGCGTGGCCTTCTGGGCGTCAGTCAGCTCACCCAGCGACGGGGCGCGGAACGAGCGGCCATAGGTGCCCTTGAGCGTCCAGTCGGCGAGCGGCGACCACACCACCCCGACCTTGGGCACGGTGCTGTGCAGCCCGCCCTCGTAGTGTTCGCTGCGAATGGCCGCCGAAAGCTCCAGGCGTTCGAAGCCCGGCCGGCGATAGTCGTCGCCAAACAGCGGCGCGCGCACCTCGGCGTAGACCGATCCGACCGTGCGCTTGCCGCCGCGCGGCGCGGTCGGGTAGGGCGCAAGGCCCGAGGCCCAGGCCGAGCCGGTGTTCTTCAGGCCCTCCTTGCGCACCTGCGCCCCAAGCGCCAGGCGCACCGTTCCGGCCGGGAGGGCGAAGAGCGGGCCGTCGGCGGCGAGGCTGGCGGTGTCCAGCCGCCCGACCGTCTGGGTCAGCTGATAGCCTTGGGTCACGAAGGCCAGCACCGCGGCGTTGTTGCGGCCCGCGCCGATGAACGGGTTGAAATAGCCATCGCGCGCGGGGCTGAAGACCGTGGCCGGATTGTCGGGCGTCGTTCCCAGCGCCTCATTGAGGAAGGTCGAGTTGAGCAGGCCCGAGGCGCGGTAGGAGCCCAGTTCCTCGGCGTGCAGGGCGTAGGCGTCCAGCCGCCAGCCGGCGGCCAGGTCGACCTTGGCGCCGAGCGTCAGGCTGCGGCTCTGCACCTCGCCCGCCGACTTGGCGCCGCCGGTCTCGTTGGCCAGGGAATAGGCGATGTAGTGGCTCGAGGCGCCGGTGGGCGAGACGAAATAGGGATTGGCCCGCGTCACGGTCATGACCGTCTGCGGCGCATAGCCGAAGGTCGAAAAGCGCCGGTCGCTGTAGCGAGCCTCGGCGTTCAGCGTCACCCGGTCGCCGACCGCCTGCGACGCCGCGAAATAGAGACTGCCGCGCTCCTGCATCGGCAGGATGTCGGTGCCTTGGCGGTAGTTGAAGAGGTTCCTCTGGCCGGCCAGGAAGTCGCCGGGACGCAGATGCTGGCCGTCCTGACCGCCGGGGATCGCAAACCCCGGGGTCAGGGCGAAGGTCACCGGATCGACGGTCAGGATGGTGCCCGGCTGGCTGTAATAGAGCCGGTGATCGGTCCCGCCGAACGGGCGCAGATCGACGCTGGCGGCATAGTCGCGTCGCGCGGCCGCCAGGCTGTCGCGGCGCTGGAACTCCAGCGACACCATCGCCGAGCCGCTCGACCAGCTTTTGCCGAAGGTCTGGGCGAGCTGATACTGGCCAAGATCGCCGTGCGTCGAGCCGCCGACCCGCAGGCGCGTCTCGGCTCCGTCGTAGCGCTCGCGCATCACGACATTGACGACCCCACCGACCGCGTCCGAGCCGTAGAGCGCCGAGGCCCCATCGGTCAGCACCTCGATCCGGGCGACTGCGCTCAGCGGGATCATCGACACGTCCGCGAAATCGCCCATCAATCCCGCGCCCGCCATGCGGCGGCCGTTGATCAGCACAAGCGTCGCGTCCGGACCAAGGCCGCGTAGATTGACCGCGGTTGAAAAGGCGCTGTTGGTGTTGGTCGGGTCCGAGCCGACCATGGTCACATCATCGGCGGTGGTCCCGCCAAACATCTGCGGCAGACTGGTCAAGGCGTCGGCAACCGTGGCGTAGCCGCCGCGATCGATGTCGTCGCGGCCGAGGACGATGACCGGCGAGGGTCCGTCCTTGACACCACGGATGTGGCTGCCGACCACGATTTCCTCGACCTGGGTGACCGGCTCGTCGCGAAGGGACAGCGCGGCTGGCGCCGGCGGATCCGCGAGCGGCGGCGCGGCCCGCGGCTTGGCGCGCGGAGCGGCGATCGGCAGGCGCGCGCGGCGCACCACCAAAACGCCAGGGCGGGCCTGTTGAGCTTCAAGCCCGGCGCCGGCCAGCAGCCGCTCGAGCGCCGCGCGCGGCGACATCTGGCCCTGGATCGCCGGCGCCTTCAGCCCCGCCACCAACTGGCTCTGGACCATGATCCGCACCTGGGTCTGCTGGGCCAGGCGGATCAAGGCCTGATCAAGCGGCCCGGCCGCGAGGTTGACGCTGACCGGCTGGTCCTCCAGCGGCGGCGCGGCCGGCTGGGCCAAGGCCGCGCCATAAGCCAAGACGGTGAGCGCCGAACCGACCACCAAACGCTTGCAAAACCGACCCATACCGGCCCCCCAAGCCGGCGGGCGCAATCAACATGACGCGCTGAAGACCGACGGCTTTGCGGGTGGAGACACGCCAGGCGGCCGGTGTTGGTAGCGCGCCTGTGAAATTATTCTGTCATCAACCGTCCGAGCGGGGCCGTAGTTCCACGCCGCCGTCCGGTTTGCGGCGGCTCTCCAGGTCAAAACTGGCCTTGGCCGCGTCGAGGAATTCCGCCGGATCGCCGGTCGAGAACACGCCACTGAGCTTGGCTTGGGCTGGGACGCCGGGCGCCAGACTGATCTTGCTTGGCGCGTAGCGGTTCATTTCCGCCACCGCATCGGCAAGCGCGATGTCATGGAAGGTGATCAGGTTGCGCGTCCAGCCGGTCAGGGCGGCGACATCGACGCGGTTGGGGCCGGTCGACTGGCCATCGGGTCGGACCGTGATGGCCTGGCCGGGCGCGAGCGCCCAGTCGGCGGCTCCAGGGCGCTCGGGCCTGACCCGAACCTTGCCTTCGGCCAGCACCACCGAAGCGTCAGGGCCGTCGTGGCGCACGTCGAAGCGCGTGCCGACCGCGCGCACCTCCATGGCTCCGGCGCGGACCAGGAACGGCCGCGCCGCGTCATGGGCGACGTCGAAGAAGGCCTGGCCCTTGACGAGCTCAAGCCGCCGCTGGCCGTGCGTGAAGCGCACGCGCAGCGTCGTGTCGGTGTTGAGCTGCACGGTCGAGCCGTCGGTCAGTTGGGCGCTCATCCGGCCGCCGACCGCCGTCCGATAGGTCTTGGGGGGCGGGAGAACCGCGATCACCAGCGCCGCGGCGGCGAGCGCGGCCAGGCCAAGTCCGCTCCAGGCCCAGCGCGGCGACAGGGTTCGGCGGGGTTGGCTCGCTGCGGCGGCTTGGCGCGGCCGGTCGAGCGCTTCGCGGGCGGCCGCGCGCAGATCCGGGTCGTCGCGCAGCCCGATGGCGGCGCTGCTGATGTCCTCGATCCGCCGGTAGGCGGCGCGATTGCCGTCGCGCTGGATCCAGCGATCGAACCGTTCGAGGTCGTCGGCTTCGACTTCGGTGTCGCTCAGTCGCGTGAACCAGGCCGCCGCTTCCTTGTCCTGGCGGAGGATCTTTCGTCGGTCATCGATCATCTCGAGCGTCCGCCTTAGTCCCGCATCGCTTTCGACGTCTTCTCCAGGGCCTTGCGCATCCGGTGATGAACCGTCGTCCGCGGGATCCCGAGGTGGACGGCGATTTCAGCGTAGGTCATGCCCTCGACGTGGTTCAGCACGAAAACATCGCGCAACTCCGGCGGGAGGGCCAGCACGATCTGTTTGAAGGTCACGGCCTCGTCCTGGGAGGCGATCAGCGCCAGGCGCTCAGCGGGCGCGGCGTCGAGGTCCTGGGCGGTCTCGGCGAAGCGATCGCGCCGAAGGTTCGAAGCGAGGTTCTCGGCGATCCGCACCAGCAGCGCTTCGGGATGGCGCAGCGCGCCGGCGGCTGCGTAGGGCGCGGCGCGCAGATAGCTTTCGTGCACCAGGTCCTCGGCCGCGTCGCCGTGCCGCCGGCGCATCAGCGGACGGAACCAGCGATCATGGCGCTTGAAGAGCTGATCGAGCGACTCGGTCAGCGTCGGGCGAGGCGGGGCAGGCGGCGAAGTGGCGTCCACGGGGAAGGTCCGAACAACGATCGCCCACAGAATCGTACGCAAAAACAATGTTTAAAAGATAGAAAATGCGAAAAGATATGATTTGAGCGTCTGTGTGCTTTCGCGGCGCTGGCGGAACATCCGTTACACGTAACGGGTGAGCTTCAGGTTTAATGGCAAAGGTGGAGGAACAGCTCGGAGCTGTGGTGAAGCATCACCGCAAGCGCCTTGGGCTGACCCAATCACAACTTGCCGAGCGGATCGATCGGCAGCCCGGCACGGTGCAAAGTCTGGAAGCTGGCAACGCGCCAACATTCGAGACGTTGGTCCGCCTGGCTTCGGTTTTCGATGTCCATATGCGCGACCTCTTCGGCATCGGCGATTACGCCATTGAGGACGGCCGCGCTGATCCTCTCGTGACCATCATCCAGCGCCTATCCGGGTTGACCCCGGAGGAGCTGCAATGGGTCGATGAAATCCTTGCTGTGACCCTGCGCTTTAAACCACGCTAATTGTTGCCTGCTTTTGCGCAGTGAGATCGCCAAGACCATGCAGCGTTTTTGCTGATTGGCGTCGGATCAACGCGGTTCCGAACCGACGAACATTCCGGGCGCGGAAAATCACATTGCCAAGCTGGTCTCGTCGATGATCGGTCTGGCGCCATGGCGGGATGGCTTCGTCCGTCGCCCCATCGGCTGCAGGGCGGCCGCCGGGCGATACGCCCGGCGGTGGGGCGCGGCGTTGGCTCAACGCGCCTGGTTTGGCTTGGGAGTTTCTTCGGCGGAACGCGGACTACCGCGCTGACTTCGCGCGCTGGCGACAGGAGCGGCGCGGTCCTCTAGCGCCCATCGATCGGCGGTGGGGATTGCGGTTCGCGGCCGACCCCAACCTAACGGCTAACGAAGCGAGGGTTTTCTGGCTGCCGGAGGTCGCGCCGGGTCTGGTGCTTAGGCTGCGCCGTGAGCCGATCGACGGCGCGTCGCGCCAAGGGCGCATGCTGCCGCCAGGCCAGACCTTGTACGCCATCGATGGCCTGCATCTGCGCACGGCTTGGGGACTGCAGGCGCTTGTCGACGGCGACGGGAGGGGCAATGAGCCGTTGGTCATCGCTCTGGCTTACGATGAGCACCTGGGACTTCGCGTCCGCGCGGTCGACGCGTTCGAGCGGCTCACCTCGGGGCGACCGCCGCCAAAGTCTCACCTGACGAGCGCCCAGGTTCGGCGTCTGCATCAATGCCTCGAGGCGGTGGATGGCGCGCTCGCCGGCCGCAGCTATCGCGCCATAGCAGAGTCGCTCTTTGGTGTGACCACGGCCGAACCTTGGAAGGTCTCGTCGGTGCGCGCTACGACCATCCGCCTCGTCCGGGCGGGCAGGGCGCTGGTCAATGGCGGCTATCTGAAGCTCCTGATGGGTGGCCTTTGACGGGTGACGAAAACCGGGTCCCCGATCTTCGTCATCCCTGCCTTGCCCCAAGACGCTCCAGCCTATCCAGACGACGCCGGCCTTATCCGCGCGTCGCCGAGGATAGGTCATGAGCAACACCCCTTCCGACTTTCAGCGGCATTTGCGAACCGCCGAGGCCGCGCGCTTCTTGGGTCTCTCCGATCGCACCCTGGAAAAGCATCGATCCTACGGCACGGGGCCGATCTATCGGAAGATCGGCGGCCGGGTCGTCTACACGATGGAGGACCTTCGGGCGTGGTCCGAGCGGGGCGCGCGCCGCTCGACGACGGACCCCGAAGCCCTGGTCGTCTCTCCGGCCAAGCGCGGGGGAGGCGCCGGCGCCGTGGCGCAGTCGCGGCCGACTGACGGCGCCAAGCGATGAACACCGAGGTTGAACTCCTGTGGCTCGAGGGGCGGATCGAGCGGTGGATCCGGTTTGGAAAGGTCGCGAGCGAGCGCATCATTGATCGACGCCGTCGCATCGTCGCGTTCGCGCCCGGCTCGATCTTCGCTTTCTTGCGTTGGCGAGCGGGCGAGTACGGCACCGTGGACTCCCGCATCGCCATCCTCCGCGCCGTAGCGCCCGGCGAGGCGTTCACGACCTATCCCTTTGTCGCCCCCGGCGCCGAGATCCTGCTCAACCTCGTCGGTTGGGCGCGGGTGCAGTCCGTTCTGGAGGCGATCGATGGCGTCGAGCGGATCGGCGTTGCTGCGACGGACAGCGCGCCAGACTACTGGCGCCACGTCGGCGCACGGATCGGAGTTGGCCTGCCGCCCAGACCCTACGACCGCGCCCGTCATCGCGCCTGGCTTCTGCGCCGGAGGCTCGGGCGATGAGGGGGCGTCGCATCCGCTATTTGACGATCGGTGGCTTGGGATGCCTGCTTGTGGCCGTCGGCGGGCCGATCCAGACGACCACGCGCCTGGTCCTCAATACGACCGCGAGCGCGCCGCTCGGCTTCTATTGGCTGCTCGATACAGCGCCGGCGGTTGGTGACCTGGCGCTCGTGCGTCCGCCGCCGCCTTTGGCGCGCTGGATGGCGTCACGCGGCTATCTTCCGTCGAATGTGCCGCTGATCAAACGCGTCTCCGCCGTTGGCGGCCAACGGGTTTGCGCAGAGAACCACCGGGTCCTGATCGACGAGCGAGCGGTCGCCGTGATCCTGAAGCAAGATCGCGTCGGCAGGTCCCTGCCGTCGATTGCGGGTTGTCGGCGGCTAACGTCGGACGAGGTTTTTCTTCTCAACACCGACGCGCCGCAAAGCCTGGACGGTCGCTATTTTGGCCCGCTGCCGCGCCAAACGGTGCTTGGCCGCCTCCATCCCGTTTGGACGTGGGAACGCTGAGATGCAGCGACCCATCCGTCTTTCCTGGTTCGGCCCGCTTGTGTCGTCTTTCCTCGTCCCGGCCAAGACCGCGTCGGCGGTCGCGCGCAGACGCGGTCAAGGGCGGCCGTCAGGCCGGCGCGCCGAGCGCGCTTTCCTTGATGGCGACGAGCACGGCCGCACGCTCGCTTTGGCCGGTGCGATCGCAAGAGTTTCGCGCGCTCGGCGCGCGACCGCGCTGATCGCTCATCTGGCGCTTTGTTGCTTTGGCGCCGGTCCTGGCCTCTCACGCGCGCAAGGCGTCGAACCCGCATTGCCAACGATGCGCGCCGAGATCGCCGAGGCCTCGCGACGTTCGGGTTTGTCGACGGCGTGGATCGAGGCCGTGGCCCTTGAGGAGAGCGGCGGAGCGCCGAGGGCCGTCTCGCCGAAGGGCGCTATGGGCGTGATGCAGATCATGCCGCCGACATGGCGAGCGTTGCGCGCCGATCTTGGTCTTGGAAGCGACCCCTTCGAGCCCCGGGACAACCTCGTGGCGGGCGCGGTCTATCTGCGGAAGATGCTCGACCGCTTCGGCGTGGGCGGTTTCCTGGCGGCTTACAATGCCGACTCCGGGCGCTATCAGGATTTCGTGGAAGGGCGCAGGCCCTTGCCGACGGACACCGTCCGGTATGTCGCCCGCGTGCGCGCCCGGATCGTATGCGTCCGGCCGCTGCACGTCCGTCAGGTGTTGACGTGATTTCCGCTCTTCCAGGCCCAGGGCAGCAGCTCGTCGAGGCGGTTGACGGGGTGCCCATCGACCATGCGCTCCAGCACATCGCGCA